>CEVA01040608.1_pt1 | contig 25133 bp, 20 predicted proteins | sample 361521 | NCBI WGS metagenome assembly CEVA01 (sample SAMEA2622823, study PRJEB7988) | marine metagenome | isolation source: saline water (ENVO:00002010), including
TACCCGATTCCAGTGCGCCAAGATTTTGCTCAAAAAATGCAAATACCGATTTCAGATTTGGAGGGTGCAGAGAAGAATTTAAGGGCGAAAGTTTATAAGCAACTAGCGTCAGGAATTAGTGAAGTCAAAACTAGTTTTGCGCCGATGCAGGAAGAGTGGACCACTGGAGTGCCATTGTTTATTACCGGTGGTGGGTCTTTCATAGAATTCTATAATGAGGTGGTGGCGGGCCTATGTGAGAATTGGCGAAGGCAAGGTGTTAATTTACAGATTGAACAGCTACCTTCACCCGAAAACCTGGACGCCCCAAGTTTGAATCCTCGATCTTTCCATAGGCTGTCTGTCGCATATGGGTTGTCATTTAGTTCTCTTGATATTGGTGAGGTTATGCAGGCACCGCGTTTCAGCCAACAAGAGGGCGATTTATCTACGGCAACGCGAAAGTGCCCAGTTTGTAACGGTACGGGTGGAGCAACACTGATGGGTTGTTTGACTTGTGGTGGAAGTGGGTTCATTCACTGAATGACGAAGAGATTACTAAAGCTCTGACAAGTCAGGGCATTGATCCGCCTGAAGACTGAATACAGCATCAATAATTAGTGATCGCGATACATCCGTGCTATTGACTGAAAATGAGTAGCATGGAAATGCTAGTTCTTGGTGTAGAAACGGCAAACAAGGAAGGCAAATTATGTATAGTTTTAGCTCGAAAGATTCCGGCGCATTCGGGCAGTCACACGCCTTTGGAGTTTGACCGGAGTTTTTGTCTGGCACTCCCAGACTATAAGGACTTTCCAGCCCTGTTTTCTTAAATTTCGTTGGTGACGCCTATCGCGCCTGACGTTTCCTTCCAGCTTCTTCGTCCAGTAGTCCTGCCTTGATTTGGGAACATTTGAGAACCGGCATCCGCTGTGCTGATGCCAGAAGCAGCCGTGAACAAAAATAACCGTCCTGTATTTCGGCAGAACTATATCCGGACGTCCGGGAAGATCTCGACGGTGAAGCCGGAACCGGTAGCCCATGCGGTGGAGCAGGGATCGGACCGCCAGTTCAGGTTTGGTATCCTTTGCCCGGATACGGGACATGTTCCAGCTTCGACGCTCTTGCGACAGATGGTCCATCTTTTAATATCCGAAAAATAGTTTTGTCATCAAATGTGACTGGCAGGTTCGCACCGTTCTTACTTCGGCCTAAGATTATTGTGTGAACCCCTGCTAATCGAGTGGTACTCGTGCTGCAGGCTGGCTTAGACGTCTTGTCAATTCCCGCCAGAAAGGCTGTAAAGTAACTCATGGCTTAAAACTGAGGAACCATAGATCCCGGTCATCCGTACTGCAAAGGGATATATGGCTGCGGCCGTAGCCTGTCAGGTGCGACTTTGTTACGACATCGCCGATGTTCAGCTTGCCTGCCTCCTCCATCCGCCCTTTAATCCAGGTGCCGAGAATCTCAAGATTGTCTTCAGATCGTAAATTTTTCGCATGGTCGCCTGAAGTTTTGCACCGGAACTTCCATCCGTCATCAGTAATAACATCAAAAGCCCGTTTCCTCGGATACCCTGTCAGGCTGGTGATTGAGCTGGATACTATGACTTCGATTTCATACCAGGGCCGGGGTCGCACTAGTCCGGTTCTCTTAGATTGCCTTCCCTTGCCGTGATAGACGTTCATATTGCTCTTCGGTTTGCACTTTAAAGGTAGCCGGTATTCCGTCTGGATCCGGTTCTGTACGTTAATTACTTCTTCCTGAAAAACAACAGTTGTGTTGGGGAGTTCCGCCATCAGGTTTGACGGTTTGAACTTTGTCGGCTCCCAGTCTAGAAAATCCTCTGTGACCTTGGAGCGGACATCGTCATGCAGCATTTCCAGCTCTGCCAGCAGCTCCTCCTCCTCGACTTCAATATCGAGTTCAAAGACTTGTCTCGATTGGTCCAGGCCGCTCAGATTTGAAGAGCCCAGCAGGGCGGCCTGGGGTCGGTTTGCGCGCCTGAAGATATAGAGCTTCCCGTGGAAGGGAAAAGCCGTGCAGATAGCGACAGTGCCGCTATTGCTGTTCTTCAGGAGTTCGGCGATTTCCTTTACCAGATCGTACTGGGCGCGGGAGAACCGGCCGAAAGCGTGCATGCCTATTGTGAGTACTATAGTTGGCAGAGATCCACTCTCAATGTTTGCTTTCACGAACAAAAGAGATTTGGTGGAAACATAACCGGTCAACACACAGATCTCGTCGGCGCCGTTCGCAAGCTCTCCGAATCTTGTAAAGAAATCCTGATGCGCGTGCCTTACGGGCGGGATTTTCGATGAAAGGAGTTTCAAAGGAATTCCAAGTGAGATTTCATCCTAGATTCAGTATACGCTGGTGGTCTGCTGAATCACGCTGGATTCTTACGTCGATCGGGACTGAATTTATCTGTTTTGCTTTTTCTGTCAGATCAACAGATACAAACTTTCCTGAAAAAAGCGGCTTAAGGGACTGTGCAATTCTCTGCGCACCCTGTGGAGGAACTGCATTGCCAATCTGTCGCCTCACTTCAGTGAATGACCCGCAGAAAACGAAATCATCGGGAAATGACTGAAGCCGCGCTCTTTCCCGGTTAGTCAGCGCTCGCGGCTCCGGGTAGTGATAGCCCCATGTACCGCCGCCCCCCGCGGCGATAATTGTTTTTGCCGGCTCGCCTCTATGGATTCGCCTGTAGACGTGGCTGATCATGCCCTTTACATACAGCGGGTGATCTTTCGGAATATCAGCAAAATTCCCGCCCTCGGGAATTAGGTCTAAAAGCTTAGCAGTCCGCGGGTTGATGTTCATATGCTCTGAATTTGCAGCTACCGATTCTACTCCCTGTAATGCCTCTCCCGCGGTGAAATAGGGGCAGTCAATTTTCGGTCCGTGGGTTGGCTGGGGAAACTTGTAATCGAACCCGGTGTCTACACGAATGCCGGTGATAATAACCCGCTCCCGAAGCTGAGGCACACCGTAGTCTGCAAAATTAAACAGCTTTATATGTACCAGGTATCCCGGTTCGATCATTGCAAAATCGTGAATAATCTGCTTCAGTGCCTTTTTCTGATTTGCGCTGATCAGGCCTTTGACGTTTTCTGCTACAAATGCCTTAGGTTTCTTGGCATCTACAACTCTCAAAAACTCTTTGTAGAGATTGCCCCGCTCGCCATCGAGCCCCGGCCTTTTCCAGATAATTGAAAAGTCCTGGCACGGAAAACCTCCAAGAACCAGGTCTGCATCTGGAATATTTGTATCAGAATACGGATTAACGTCACTAATGCTGCGCTGGTCTACGATTGTGCCGGGAAAATTCCTCTCGTATGTTTCTGCGGCTGATTCATTGAATTCATTCGCCCAGACAATGTTGAAGCTTTCTTTGTGAAATCCTAGATCAAGCCCGCCACAACCCGCAAAAAGGCCGATAACAGGCGCACCAGCGTGAATCTTTTGTGAAGCCTTCTGATCAGAAGATTTCCAGCTGCGGATATCGCCGTTAAGCCAGCACTCCAGTAGCTTAGCTTTTTCACCCCTTGGAACTGTCGTGCCTTTTTCCCATCTCCTAAGCGTCGTTAAGCTTATGCAAACAAGATCCGCAAGTGCTTGCTGGCTTAACAGTTCTTTAGCTCTTAGACGTTTAATTCTGGCGGAGTATGTATTCTTGCTGGTCGTCATTGGGTTCGGGATATTCTACTACTGTTCCGATAGGGCTCCCGTAAGATTCTAGAGACATTTAAGGAAAGTCTAGAAGGGAAACAATCTCCAATATTTCTGTTGTAACGATCAGCACCTTGATAAGGCTACAGCATGTAGTAGCTCATGGGATGATACCGCACTTTTATTCTGTCCTAGAATCTGCCCGGGCTCAGCCTCAAGTCAACCACCATCGATCAATTTATTAGTAGTGGTGCGAGTCGCGAGCCTTTCCTTGAGTGCCTGGAAACGGAAGGTGATTTGCTGCGCCATGGGTCAGATGTCTTGCTGCCGAGGCTCGAGTCTTCTACGCCTTCCTGTTTGATCTCCCTACCGGGACTAGGTTGTCTGATGAACAATCTGAAGATGCTGGATCGGAAGTGTCTCTGCGGGATGACAAGACTGGTTGAGGTGTTACCTCGAGGGGTGTTTGAAAGGATAGACATATCAGTTGTTCGCTGATACCAAAAATGAGCCAGTTAGCACATCACAGAACATCACAAAATCGCGTAACTATGCTAATTGTTCATGGTTGCCAATGGACTCCATGACATAAAGAGAGGGTGCCCGACACTATTGATATTCAAAAGAAAAATAATCTCTCAGGCCAATTTCGCAAGCATATATGAATAATGTACCTGGACAATGTAGGAACATCTCCAATTAATACTTGTAGAATGTGTTAATTAATTTATAACCGCCATATAGATTGTGTATCAGCATATTGATGGCGTAGTGTATATAATATACTTGGGTATAGACAAGTATAAAACATTAATGTACTATCCTATACATCAATTTAATATCAGGTAGATATATTAATACAGAACGGAGTACATTATGGCCAAAAGCAGAGAGAAGTTTGTAGAACTTGCCGAGAAGCGGGTGAATCGTGCAATCAAAGAATTGCGCCTGATCAGCAACCTGTCGAATACCACGAACTACGACTATTCAGAAAAAGACGTGAACCAGATATTTAAGACGTTGGAGTCGACGATGAAGGAGTCAAAGGCCAAGTTCCGGAACGGTGGCGCCAGCAGCGAAGACCAGTTCAAGCTGGAAGGCTGATACATCGATGTTCCTGCGTGCCACTAGCAGCCGAGCACGAAGTCTTCGTGGCCGACCGCTGAATGTTACAGTTGCCGGCCGTCGTGAACGACTGATGGGCCTTGTTTCCATTTGGCAAAATCGGGCTCCGGTTTATCGTTGGCATTGTACAAAAAGAGGTTTGAATGGGACCTTTAAGACATCTATCTCTGTTTGCAGGCATGGGCGGTTTTATGGCTGCAGCTAAGGAGGTGGGAATTAACAATGTGTTCGCTAATGAGTGGGATTCGAATGCGGGCGCACTGTTGCACCTTAACTTTGGCCCCACAAAGATCTCAGAGAAAGACCTTTGTGAGCTCAATTGCGCAGACTATGCCGAGCTGAACCAGAACATCGACATATTGACAGCCGGATTTCCTTGTCAGTCATTTTCTCAAGCTGGGAATAACAAAGGGTTTGATGATCCGAGAGGCAGGTTATTTTTTCAGATCCCGCGTATCTGCAAAGAGCTCAAGTCTCCTCCAAAAGTGTTATTGCTGGAGAACGTATCCTTTCTGAAAGAATTTGATCGAGGTGCTCGGCTGCGTACCGTGATAAATGAGTTGAGACGAGCCGGCTATTGGGTTAGCGAGGAGAACATAGGAGTTTTAGATTCCTACGATTATGCAGGAAGTCCGCAAACCCGAAAAAGATTATTTATCGTTGCAGCACATATGAATTACTTCAAGAAAAATGAATTTAAATTTCAGGGCATTGAAAAGGAGCGGCCTAAGGCTCTGTTTGATGTTGTTGACCGTTCAAAAAAATACTCAGACAGGTTGTATCTGGTAAAGGGCAGCAAATACTTCGATATGATTAATAGTCTGGTTCCGGCGAGCGGCAATGAACGGTTGTTCCAGATCAGGCGAACCGAGCCGCGTGCTTGTCCGAAGAATAAATGTCCAACACTTACGGCGAATATGGGTGTAGGCGGCCACAACGTACCGTTCGTGTTCGACGATTTCGGGCTGCGCAGGCTTAGTGTTGAAGAGTGTATGGCTTTGCAAGGATTTGATCCAAATTGCATGATAACTCCGGATCACCTGGCCGATGGTCCATTGCTTCAAATGATCGGCAACGCCGTCCACGTAGGAGTTGTCAGGAAAATACTTACATCAATTCAGCAAGGTCTATTTCAAGGGAAAGGAGTGGCTTATGCCTAAGAAGTGGAGTTTCCCCCCTAACGGCGGCGGGTTAAGTGCAGGTGCAAATGATGGTGCGATAGATCATTTTAAAGGGTACCGCCTGTCGTCTGTGGTTCGAGAAGTCGCGCAGAACTCATTAGATGCAAGAAAGGATGATACGAAACCGGTATCCCTTAATTTTCGGTTGTTTAAAGTTTCAAAGAGCGATTGTCCTGAAGTAGTCGCACTGAAAGAGAATTTGGAGCAGTGCTGCAAGATCGCAGAAGAGCAACAGCTAGAAGATGTTGTTTCCTTTTACTCGACAGCAATCCAGAAAATTGATCAGCTCGAACAAATCCCGTTCCTGGGCATTCATGACTCAAACACAACCGGGCTGACTGGCCCTGTAGAGGGCCCAAGCGGCGCGTGGCATGCTTTGGTTAAAGGGTCAGGACTTACCCAGAAGGCAGATCCTAATTCGTTAGGTTCGTATGGCCATGGTTCGAAAGCACCGTTCACTCTTACCGACATTCGCAGCCTTTTCTATTTTTCCACGATTGAGACCGAACGAGGACTGCAACGACGGTTTCAGGGGAAAAGCATTCTCCAATCTCACAGGGACCTGGCGACGGGAACAATGACCCAGGGTACAGGGTTCTATGGCGAAGAGGATGAATGTCGTTTGTTGCTGGATGATCAAATTCCGCAATGGGCATTGAATTCTCGTCAGCATATGGCAGATGAAACAGGTACGTCGATTCTGATTCCGTTCTACTCACTAGGACCGACTGAAGAACCGGAGACTGCGATCACCCTTATCGCCAACTTTTTCTATGCGATTAAAAAGGACATCCTGTCTATATCAGTAGGGGACCGAGAAATAGACCAGGCGAACGTGGAGGAGCAATATGCGCTCCTAGAGGAGGAGCTAGAAACTGAACAAGACGAGATCGACGTCGACCGGATAAAAGCGTGTTTTCAGGGGATCAGTGCAATCGTATACGCCGATCAAAGCGGGACCCAGGAAATCAGCGACATTGGTACTATCGAGTGGTATTTGAGACTCGGTGAGGATATTGACAGATGCACCGTGTCGCTTGCCCGCCAGAACGGGATGTTGATTACACGGGCAGCTCCGTATTTAGTGAGGTTTCCCCAGAAAAAACCTTTTGAGATGTTTGTTTGTGTGCGGGGGGACGGATCATCTTTTTTGAAGCGGCTGGAAAATCCAACGCATGATCACCTGGAATTCGACCGCATTGACGACAAGAATGAAAGAGAGATTGCAAAGAAAAAATATAGAAGGATAGAAAGGAAAATCCGCAGCATTATCAATCAATATGCTTCGATCGATCAGCACAATGAAGTGTTTGTAGACGAGCTAAGAGATTTGTTTTCCGAAATCTCTGAGGAGTCCACAGGCAATAGTCGTGAACGGTCGAAGCGAGTGCAGATTAGCAACGGCCCATCAGTCATTAAAAAGGCTGGGCCCAAACACCAAAAAGTGACAGTTGGAGACGGTCAATCAGATGACGTGCCCGGAAGGGGAGAACGTGGAGGCGATGGCAAAGAAAAGACGGAGGGGGGAGGCATTCCCGACGCCCGTGGGAAATCAAAGATTACAGGTCCGTCTAGACGTGGTGCTGGTCAAAATAGTAATAAAAGTTATGCGCTGGAAAATATCCGTGCACGCAGCGACAGTGCTGACGGACGGAAGCTAGCTCTATTTTTTGACTCGCCGGGTACTGGAACCTACTCACTTGAGCTATACAAGAAGGGTGAGACAGATGACGAGCTTGTATTGTTGCTCGATCAGAATAATCTAGAGAAGTTCGATAGTGTTGATGTTGACATACCAATAGAATCCGGACGTACTCAGGTAAGCCTGGCAACCGTTGAAGACTGTTCAAAGTACGCATTGACAGCAAGGGTGGTCAGAGATGAATGAGATTACCTTTCCTTATCCGGTTCTCGGAAACGGTGATGATTATTCGGATAGTGCTTTCCAGGCGGTCGTAGATATAGATCTTGATGGGGAAGAAGATGATCAAAAGCTAAAGATTGCGTACAGGTTTAATCTGTCTAATCAAGAGATCAGGAGGAAAATCGACGAAAAAAATGCTTCTTACGCCCTTGAGATTGTATGCGTGGATAGCTTTTTTCGTAGCGTTTTGCTGGTGCCTGAAGAGGGAGATCACTATTTGCCTATCGGCGACCTATACGGCCGGTTAAACATTCAGCCGCTAGTAATTGCAACTGGTTCTGTAAAAGCATTCTCATCAACCGACTTCAATGAGGAATATGAGGGGCATAGGTTTCAGATAGAGCCGGGGGATATGCTCGCAATTGATGACATGGTTGTTAGATATATCGAGTTCTTGCACCTAAATTTTGAATCGTTAGTTCGGATAACAACAAGTCAGGATGTGGACCCCCTTGAGTACGGCTTTGATACTGAAAACGATCTCCTAACGATAAATATGGGAGAAAAGTTCCGCGAAATCTGGAACGCGTACCACATCCAACAAGAATTCGCACCGCTTTTGGCGATGTCGGTTTATAAAGACTGTTTGGTCGCTGCGCTTGAAGCTATTTCGACCTCGGATTCCGACGGTGATGCGGAGCAGTGGCGCTGGGCGCGTGCCCTAAACACCAAATTAGCTCAGCTGAATATATCTGTTCCAGAGAATCCAGATTTCACAGCCCTGAACCGCGTCGCTCAACAGCTAGTTCAAAATCTAGGAGTCCGGAGGCTTTCGAAAAATGCTTGAAGTGCTTACTCAAGAGAGTGTAGACAAACTCAGGGACCTTGCTAAACACGGAGAAGACTTGCGTGAGTCTTCATTCGAAAGCTTGTGCGAGACCCACCAATTGAGATTGACTGGCTCAGATTATTCAATTGTTGAAAAGTATCAGCAGTTAACCATGCCGGAAGGCATAGCGCAGGCCGAGAACTCAGATACAGAAAACTGTATCCAGATTGGGAAATTTTTGCCAGACCTTACTGCTGCCCAGGCAACAGATGAGAGGCTGTGGGTTACGCTATGTCTTAATCAATTTAGGGAATACGCAATAGCCAGGTGGCCTGATCAGCGAAATTTTCCCAGGGAAAAGAATATTCCTACTCATTGGTTTGCAGCCGGGTTAAGACCGCGCATGAGGGATAATGCGATAGGCCGGCTTTGGTGGTACCAATATTTTTGCAAAAAGGTGCCCGGACAAAACTTAGAGGAGGTCTTTACTGTTTTGTTTGAGAACAGTGATTATCGGTCAACAATTCTCGAGCGTTCCTCCTCAGCAAGTTTTGTCAACGTTACTACCGCAATACTAGACATTACTAAAGAGGCCTATTCGAAAGAAATAAGCTACAACCGCGATAAATTTCGAAACTTCATTAAGCGGGTGAATTTCCTTGCGGCACGTACAAAATTAGGCGCGCTGGATGCAGATCAAATTAAGAATTTGCTTTCACCGCTCTACGATGAGGCATACCGTTAAGTGCATGAGAGTTTGACCTTTACACACCGGCTCGTTGGAGTGCCCTAGACGGCTCTGTTATGCGCTTGACAGTCCGTCGGCAGTGACTGGATGTGGTGAGCTTGCCCGAACGAGGAGGGGTCGTGACGACTAAATGAAGAATACAGTGTCCGAGTCGCGATCGATGTGCCAGTTAATCACGTGCCAATTAATTCTAGGTTCTTCATCTTTCGGGTAAGCACCTGGTAGTGCTCGTAGCCCAGTAGTTTTGCGGTTTTTGTAATCCGGTCGCCGGTTCGCTCTCTCGCCCGTTCTATGTAGTGGCGCGCTACTTCATCGAGTATGTTTTCGAGTGAAAAGTCCTCGCTGAAAGGCCTATTGAGAATCTCCGTGTCCATCTGGACAGGCGTTAATTGCAGAGCCTGACGGACGTCATCCGGTCTGATCTCGACACGATCACAGTGTGTTGCAACCCGGACCAGTACATTTTCGAGTTCACGGATATTCCCCGGCCAGTGGTACTGTTTAATGACATTCCTGGCGCCGGCTGAAAGCCGAATATCCGACAGGCCTCGTTCCTGTTCTAGAAGATCTCGTTTTTCATCGAAGATATGATTTATCAGCAGTTCGAGGTCTTCAGGCCGCTCGCGAAGCGGGGGCAAAAAGATAACGTCTCCAGCCAACCGGTAGTACAGGTCACTCCTGAAACTGCCCTCGGCAACACACCGGTTTAACTTCCGGCTGGTTGCCGAGATACAGCGGATGTCATCCAACGATACGTCTTTGGTTCCATCGACCCGGGTAAATCGCCTGTCTTCCAGTGCCCGCAAAAGTTTTACCTGCAGCATCACCGGCAGCGCATCAACCTCACCGAGAAAGAGCGTTCCACCTCTGGCATTTTCAAGTGCGCCGGTTCTGACTTTACGGACTCCCTCCTCATAACCGAATAGCGCACGCTCGAGCTGATCGGCAGGCATTGCGCCACAGGAGACATGAATGAACTCGGCGTTGAAATGGCCACTGTTGTGCATCACCGTTGCCAGCAGGTGTTTGCCGGTTCCGGGTTCTCCTTCAATCAGTATCGGGATACTCCTCGGAGCAATTCGTTCTGCGCGGGTCATGGCCGACTTCATCGCGTTGCAGCGGTATTTGATGTCTTCAAAGGAAGGCCGATCAGGTACCGTACCGCGTACCGCGGTGATGAATGCACGATCCGCTTCAGTACGGCTTCTTCTGATTCGATCCATCAGGTCAGGTATGTAGTCAGCCGAAATCTCAAAAGGAACGTCTACTGTCTTAACACCTGCTTCGGGAGAGGCTTCGATCAGTTCCGAATCCGGGTAAAGCGTCTGCTGAAGAATAATCCAGACTGCAGCCATCCCGTATGTCCCAGGGCTGAGATTGAATACAAGCTCAGCGTCTTTGCCGATTTTCTTACGAACTGACTCAATTTCCTGTCTGACGTTGCTGTAGATCGCACCGAAGTCAGTGGGGGTGACCAGTTCTATTTCTGCACTGGAAATTTTCGCCTTCGTTTTCGTTTTGGTCCGAAGCCATTTTTTATAGGCCGGACTGCTGCGGTCCCGATAGTTGTTCAGAAGGTGAATATGGTCGAAGTCGCGCCGTTCGGATACGGCACGGGCGATGGGGCCGGGTGATCGCCGGGTATTTTCCGTTACAGCGTCATGATCGGTACCACCGATCCAGGCGAACATGATTTTCGGCATAGAATTAGTATATCAAAACGTATTGAAAAGATAGATACGTATCTTATCTCCGTCTTTAATCGCCCCGGGAAATGCACTTGGGAGCTGTAACCTATTGAATAATAGGGAAATAGTAACTATTCCTCAAGCTGTGTGATTCCACTCGTTCATCAGAAACATGTGCGGTATCGTCTTAAGCTCATTCACAACAGGAGCTTCAGATGAGTTCAGAAAAAGGATGTACCGGGTCTTGCAGGACTCGCAACTCAACATTTTCAATCGTCAAACAATTTTACAGGAGATCAAAATGATCGGATCAGGAACAATGGGAATGCCACTGCATTTCGGGCGGATGCCCAGGTGGTTTACGGAGAACATGGGCGAGATGACGAAGGCCGTCATCGAGTCTGTCATTCAGAACTACGGTAAATCGGAACTGCTCACACGGATGAGTGACCCCTCGTGGTTTCAGGCATTGGGCAGTGTTGCCGGGATGCAATATAACAGTTCAGGTGTAACCGCAGCGGTACTGGGCTCTGTACGCCGGAAGATAAATCCGATGGCTAATGAGCTGGGTCTGTACATCCTGGGTGGCAAGGGTAAGGCTGCATGGCGAGCTCCCCGCCAGATCGAACAGGTTGCGGACAAGGTAGGTCTTGACGGTGACGAACTGATCCGTGCCTGTCAGCTCACACGACGGGTGGATCAGAACGCAGTTCAGGATAATTACAACCTGTACCAGTCACACGTGATTCTGTCAGATGAAGGTGAGTGGACGCACATCCAGCAGGGACTCAGGACAGATACTCGGCGGGCGAGACGATACCACTGGCATTCTCCCAGTGTTCGATCGTTCGTGAGTGATCCCCACACAGGCATCGTGGATGATGTATGTGGGGACACCATCCTGAATCTCGCTGATGCGCGGGCCGACAGTGCGCGCAATCACATCGTCGAGATGACGCAGGATGATCCGAAGGCGGTAATCGATGCCGCGCGTGAAGTCACGATGGGTAACTATCATGAGGTGCGAGAAGGTGATGTAGACCTCCGTCGACTCGGTGCCGTGCTGGCGTTATCACACGGACGGGAGATCGATAACTTTGAGGACCTGTTGATGTTGAAGGGTGTGGGTCCGAGAACTCTTAAGGCACTCGCTCTGACATCGGAACTCATCCATGGTGACGCTTCGAGATTTGACGATCCAGCTCGTTTCAGCTTCGCGGTTGGAGGCAAGGATGGAAGACCCCATCCTATTGATAATAAAGCGTTAAAAGAGACAATTAATCATCTGCAGGAGTCTGTTGAACAGTCAAAACTCGGGTACGATGATAAGTCCAAAGCGCTGAAGCGCCTGCACCGTGCGACGCGGCACATCGAGGATACGAAGGCCCCCGAGGCTGACCTCGAAAAGCTGGCGAAGGCGGAGTGGGAGCACGCTGAGAAGTCCGGTGGGATGACTTTCATGGGGAAGGTGATACCCGGTGTCACCAAGGCTATCGTGAACACACAGAATGCCCTGCTGTACGGCAAGCGTGATGACAGCGCAAGCTGAAGAGCGAGGCTTTGATCCGGTGAAGTTGGCGGCGGCAACTGAAAAAGTTGTCGCCGACGACAACCGCCGCAAGTATGTGAATCTTGCGCGCCCGCTGCGGTTCTATAACGGGACCAGCAGCGCCACCGAAGTTGGATGTAATTTAAGATGTGCGTTCTGCTTCAGTGATAAACCGGTTCGTAAGCCAGGCTCAACAGGAAAATTCTATACGCCGTCTGAAGTTTTCAATGCGCTCGATCGGAGTGCGAAGAAACACGGTCACAAAATAATTTCTGCATCAGCGAGTGAAGGTACGCTGGGTCGGCAGCATCTATTCGAGCTGCTCGAGCTGGTTGACCAGTCGGACTATGTTTATGTGCTCGAAACTAATGGGGTAACAATCGGGGACGATCCGGATTTCGCAACGCAACTCGCACGCTACAAAAATCTGCACGTGCGTGTGTCGATCAAAGGGACCAACGCAGATGAGTATTCTCGTATTACTGGTGCCATCCCCTCGAGTTATGAGCTGCCCTACCGCGCACTGAAGCATCTGATCGATGCCGGTGTGTCCTGCAATGCGTGTCTGAGCCTGTCGTTCAGTACTGAGGCGGGTCTGGATGAGGCGAAGCTGCGTCTCGCAGAGCTTCATCCCGGGCTGCTGATCAGTCTGGAAGAAGAATTTATTACGCTGTTCCCGAAGGTCGCGAAGCGACTGCGTGAAGAAGGCCTCCGGCCGACCGCAGTCCGGCATCGGGGGCGGGTCGTACGGCTTGATGCACTCGATAAATCATAGGAATACCGATATGACACAAAAATTTGTACCGAAAGCGATGATCGAGGCACCTGCGCTGCCGGTCGTCGAGGCGCGTACCCCGGTGAAGGGGTACGCGCTGTTACTCAATCCGTTTTATCCGAAGGATCCGGTGGCAAGCTTCGGTAAACATGTGCTGACACCGACACTCGCACTGACCAGTATTGCCGGCGCGACACCTGCGCACTGGGAAGTCAGATACCACGATGAAAATCTTCTTCAGGGCTCGCCGCCTGATGACAGGGTTCCGGAGGTGGTCGGTATCAGTGTGCATCTCACGTTTGCTGAACGGGCCTACAGGCTGGCGGAGTGGTACCGGGCGATGGGTTCAAAGGTTGTACTGGGCGGTCTGCACATCGTGTCGTGTCCTGATGAGGCGCAACCACATGCTGATGCGCTCGCTATTGGGGACGGTATTGCACTGTGGCCGGAAATACTCTCTGACATCGACAGGGGACAGTTGAAATCGGTTTACAAAGCGGACTTCACGCGACCCTACCGGGATGACCCGATGCCCAGGCGTGAACTGCTGCCCAAGGAAAGCTTTCTGACGACAACATCACTGATTGCAACACGGGGTTGTCACAACCGTTGTGGATTCTGTTATCTGTCGACAGACGGTCTTCGCATGCCTTATCGGATGCGTGATGTTGAGCAGGTGGTTGCCGAGATTGAGGCCGACGGTCAGCCGTACTGCGTGTTCGTCGACAACAACCTCGGATCGAGACCGGAGTATCTACGGAAACTCTGCCAGGCGCTCACGCCACTAAACATAATATGGAGCGCCGCAGTGACGATCGACGTGACTGATGATCCGTCACTGGTACGGGCCATGGCTCTATCAGGATGTACAGGTGTGTTCATCGGTTACGAATCACTCGGTCACGACAATCTTATTGAAGCGCGGAAAAAAACCCCGGCGCCTGAGGATTATCTGCGTCGTACTGCAGTTCTGCACGACAACGGGATTCAGGTGAACGGCAGTTTCGTACTCGGCTTCGATCATGACGGGCCCGACATATTTGAACGTACTGTGAACTGGGTTGAGGAGGCGAAGCTCGAATGTGCAACGTTTCACCTGCTGACACCGTATCCCGGAACGCCACTGTTCCGTCAGATGGAATCAGAAGGACGGTTGCTGCACAGAAACTGGAATCTGTACGACACAGCTCACGCGGTGTTTCAGCCGAAAAACATGACCCCTGAGGAACTCGAGGCCGGGTACCAGTGGTGTTACAAAACACTGTTCTCACACGGCTCGATCTGGCGCAGAAAACCCGAGGACTGGCACGCGGTGCCGTCATACCTCGCGGCGAGCTATCTCTACAAGCGGTCCAACCCGCTCTGGTATGCGCTCATAAAGAAACGCTGGGTGAACCGCATCTGGACGCCGCTCATCAACTTGAATCGTGACCGGCATCTTACGTTCCGGAAGCGCCTAGCTGAACAACCGGTGCCCGGGGTCTGTCGTGCTGCTAGTGTTCTGACAGCGGGAGTTTAATTTGTGATATCTCGCATAGAGAATCAAAATTTATCTACTCGCAAGCTAAGCAGGATTTGTATTACCATTTGCTTTCTGAGGGTAATTCGATATCATCAGTTGTAACAGTTAGGGCTGTATCACGTACTGACCACTAGCTGATAAAAATAAAGTGGAGTTGTGAGGAGGAGGGAAGCGAGGTGCCTAAACACAAACGGGTGTATGGCGCTGTTATCGTGGCGCTACTGATTGTAGTCGTGCTAGTCGCCGGCTATCTAGTACTTGATCTGACCATTGAGCGACCGACTGATGAGCAGCCGCAATCGGTTTCAGTCAGTAAATCTGCATCTCCAGGATCAACGGAATCTCAATCCAATATTAAAGCTTCAACCAATGTTGAGGCGAAAGAAGGTGGCCAAGATCAGTCTGTTTCATTGAATTCAGCAGATGCTTCAACTGATGATCAAGGTGACGGGGATACGCAACTAGATTCGAACACGACAGATAATAATAGTTCAATCAATAACAGTGTCGTCGGGCTAATTATTGCCATCGTATGTCTAACGCTAGTGGCGGTGTTAGCGATTTGTATTGCTTTGTGGCTCTATCTATGGAGAAAAAGAATCGAAGCAACTCCTGGAGGCAGGAGATTAATTGTGCCTGAAACCTGGGAGTCAGTTTCAGACAAGCATAACAAAAAGCTCAATGACCAGACAAAAGAATTTGCAGAATTGGCCACTGTTACCGCGTCGTCCATATCTAATTTGGTACAGCACAATTTAGATCTACAGAAGCAGATTGCAAATGTGGCGGAAGGTTACGCGACCCTTCAGAATCATCTTGACACTCAGGATGCGGAGATTTCACGACTTAAGAGTGGGTACGATGCCGCAATTTTCCGACGCTTTTTAAACCGCTTTATTCGTGTGCATACGCCAATGCAAGAAGCTCTAAATGAAAGCAGTATCGATTTACATGAACTTGAACAAATAAAGGAACTGCTAGAGGATGCATTGGAGGAGTGTGGATTAAAACTGTTTGTGCCTCGAATTGGCGAGTCCTACTCGCAAGCGCATGGGGTAGCAGATCATCCCAAAATTATTGAAAACGACGACCCCGAAAGAGCAGGAACAATTTGTGCGGTTTTAGAGCACGGATATCAGCTGGAGGAGAACGGTGAGGTTATCCGAACGGCTAAAGTCAGTGTCTATGACAACGTAAATAACTAACCAAATGGTATATGAGCTATGGCTACTTTTATCGGTATTGATTTAGGAACAACATTTTCTGCCGTTGCTAATCTCGATGACACAGGTCGTCCTGCAATAGTAGCTAATCGGGATGGTGGGAATATCACCCCGAGCGTTGTCGAATTTCGGGCTGAAGATGATGTTTTGGTTGGAGAGGAGCCGCGTAAGAGCTTGTTTATTAGTGAAAATGCAATAGGCAGGTTCAAGAGAGAGATGGGTGGCTCGAAAACGTACGAAGTTGATGGCAGGTCCTACACCCCGACCGACCTGAGTGCCTTAGTTTTGAAAAAATTGAAACAAGATGCAGAAGCTGCACTTGGTCCGATTGATTCAGCTGTCGTTACAATTCCAGCAAATTTTGCAAATGAGGCGCGAGATGCAACGCTTGCGGCAGCTAAACAAGCTGGTCTAGAGATCAATCATATAGTTAATGAGCCCACCGCGGCAGCGCTCTATTACGCTTACAAGAGCGGTGATGAGTTGAGTGGTACCTATGCTGTGTATGACCTTGGTGGAGGTACTTTTGATATCTCGATTATTCGGGTCGAAGGTCAAGATGTTGAGATATTGGCTGCAAATGGAGTTCACAGATGCGGGGGTGATGATTTTGATAGAGCCTTACATGCTCTAATTAGCGCAAAATATAAATCGACCGTCGGTGAAGATCTAGATAGCGCAGACTTTTCAGTAAATGATGCAGAAGAAGAAAAGAAATCCTTGAGTCGACGAGACAAAGTTATTGTTCGCGTTGCTCGTCAGAATATAGAAATCACTCGGATAGAGTTTGAGGAATCCATATCCTCCCTGATTACTCAAGCGAGATTAGCAACCGAATCTACAATCGATGAGGTGGACCTATCTGCCAACAAACTGACGGGTGTGTTTCTGGTGGGTGGCAGTACGCGAATACCAGCTGTTGAACGGAGTGTACGAGGTATTTTCGGGAAGGATCCAATTTCCACTGCAAATGTTGACGAGGTTGTCGCGCTTGGTGCTGCGGTTTACGCGGCATATAAAGGAGATCGATCCAAGCTTAATGCGATCCAGAAAAAAACTATTGAGCAGATCAAAGTAGACGAACGTACGGCGATGTGCTTCGGAACTATTGCCTTCGACACCCAGAGAAATGAGAGCTACAACTCTGTGATAATTGAAAAGAATCACAAGATACCCTGTTCGGTGACGGAGCCATATTACACGCTGTCTGATGATCAAACGGCTGTCGATATATCAATAACGGAGTCACGGGCGCCGGAAAAAGATCCGACTTTTGTAAAAGTGATTCAAAAAGGTGAACTGAAATTGCCGGAGGGTCGGCCAGCAGGTCAGGAGATCAAAGTAACTTACAGTTTTGACGATAATCAGATAATGCACTGTAAGTTTCTTGATACAGCTTCAGGACGTGAAGAAGTGTTTGCGCTGTCTATGACCCAGAATTCTGAACCGATAGAGAGTGAAATAGATAAGTTTACGGTGGAATAGCATGGAAGGCATTCTTGGAATAATTGGGGTTATCGCGCTCTGGTGGGTCGGGAGTTGGCTGTTTGGAGTCATCTTTGGTGCTGGTAAGGCTACAGTCAAAGCGGCGGCAAAAACGGCCACCGGTAAAGGTTCATTTTCTGACAATATGAAGATCGAATTTAAGGGTATGGGCCCTTTGGAAATTCGCATCAATGAGATGAATGCTGGCGACGATGACGGTGAAGGATTCTTATGCCTCGAGATCGAAGCAAAGGGCGGCATACCTATAAATCGAAAAACAGACGTCGGATTCGTGGTCTCTGTTTTGGACTGCACAGAGGATGATCCGGCACCCGTTCTAACCCATATTGATAGTTTCCAAGAGTCAATGAGTGTCGCCTACCAACATCAAACGGAAATGGGTGAAGTTGATGTAAATATGGGTTTTATCGAGTGGGTAAGAGTCGGGGTTGTAATTCCCGAAATCTTAGATCCACCTAAGGGAGGGAGGCGAGAGTTAAAGTTCGTAGTGCGTATGATCGATCTGGAAGATCCACCTGATATTGAACTTGGGTTCGGTGGAGACGGCGCGCTCTGGACTGATGCGCTCGACTATGTTTACCACCACGAGGGAAAAGGGTTCCAGGAGGTTTCACAAGAGCAAGATGAGGGGCGAGTTCTCAGTCTGAGAATTGGCATGAGTGTCGCTATGTCAGATGGTTCCCTCGACGATTCAGAGGGGAAGGTCCTGAAGAATTGGGTGACAAGGTTGATTAGCCCATATTCCGAAGAAAGGCAGAGTGAACTTAAAGATGTTTACAACTCGGCTATGAAGGAAACCTATCAAGAGGCGAAGGACGGTAGCTTAGTACTAGGTGATATCACTCGACGCCTTAAAGAAATCGATGATCAAGGTCTAAAGCTCGATGCAATTGAGCTTGCATATCAGGTTATGTCGGCAGATGGGGTTGCAGATTCAGGTGAACTCGCAATTATCAATAAGATTGCCGAATCCTTGGGGGTTGACTACAAAGACGTTGAGAAGTTTAAGGATCGAAGTATTTTAGAGTTAGAAGTTACCGCTACGCATGAGCAAAGTATGGAAGTTTTGCTAGAGCTTGATCCAAGCTGGGGAAAGGAAGAGATTGACCGCCACCTGCGTGACCAATTTACAAGGTGGAACGGTAGGTTGAATTCGCTCCCTGAGGGATCCGAACGTCAGCAGGCGCAGCATATGCTTGATTTGATCAGCAAGTGTCAGACAAAATATGACAGCGACGCTTGAATTAGCGCGTTCAATTGCTGAAAGCGTTAGATTTACTGGTGAACTAGAGTTCGACCGATCTGGACGGAATGTTGCAAGTGATGTCGGTGGGATGCGGAGTATATATTCTCAGCATAATCTCCAGATATCTCACGCGGTCACACCCTCGTTGGCCAGATCTCTTGATGAAGTATACGATCGACTCTGTATTCCGCATACGGCTGTCACAGCTTATGTATACCCAGATCCTGAAATTCAAGCGACATGCTTTTCTACTAGTAACACAGACTGCCTGTTATCTTTCTCTTCAGGCTTAGTTAATCTTCTCGATGATTCTGAGTTGCAATTTGTTGTAGGTCATGAAATTGGACATTTTCTGCTTTCTCATGGTGTGGTTGATGGCAAGGGGGATACATCATCTTTGGAGTATCTGATGCGACAACGAGCCAAAGAGATTTCTGCTGATCGAATAGGTTTCATTGCATGTCGCTCGTTGGAAAATTCGGTTCGAGCAATGATGAAAAGTGCTTCGGGGTTGCCAACGCAAAAATTGCGGTTCGATACCGATGCATTTTTGTCGCAACTAGAGGAATCTGAAGCCTTAACTTATTCCATGTCCCAATCTACCACCCATCCATCAATGCTGGTTCGCTGTCGAGCAGTTCTTTGGTTTTCGCTAAACGGGCCCATTAAGGAAAGCCTAGATTACGCTGGCAAAGAACAATTACAGAAAATAGATGCTCGAATTGAGAAAGACCTGCAGCGCTATGTCGATGGCCCAGCACGCGACAAAATAGAACAAACAAAGAAAAACTATGCATTCTGGGAGACGGTTGAGCAAGCGATTCAAGATGGTTGCTTCGACAAACATGAGCAGAAAGTCGTTTCAGCCAACTTTGGCCTTGATAAACTGAAAGGACTTCTTGGTCTTATCGATGGCCTAAACACAGCCGATGTAATAGAAACAGTTAGAACAAAGAAGATCCAAGCGAGAGAAGAGCTCGAAGCGATTTTGCCAAATCGATTCGAGGAGGAAGTAGTATTGATCACTGAATCTGTTAATGAAACCTTATTTCGGTGATGATTTCAAATACCAAACAGATAATTTATTCTTCATATCTACTGGTTTTTCAGAATATATCGAATTTAGTCCTGTTGTTTGTTCCTACAGCTATTTTTTGGCTGTTAATACCTTTGGCAGGCGATATCTATGGTCGATTACCGTACAGGAATCTGATCCACTATTCTCTTTTTTTCTTTGGCTTTTATCTTTATTGCCGAATGCTGTTTCATTCTCAATCAAGATTGTGGGTCTCCAGCTACTCAAGAAAACTATCCCACTTCTCTGGACAAGATTTCGAATTAATCAACAAGTATGCGGGGTGTATATTTCTCCCGTTGATGGGGAACTTTAGCTTGCTACTATTTTGGAACTATTTTCACCTGCAAGGTGAATTGGCTGAGTTATTGTATCTTGCCGCTGCATTACTGCTTGTTTACCCGGTGACTCGAATATCTTTAGCACCTGCACTTTTAGTGATTGATTTAACAACTTATTCGCAAACTGAACAACCAGGGTCGCGTGAATATTGGTACTTCATAAAACTCTCATGGCAATTTACCCGAAGCCGGGTAACCAAGATCGCATTGACAATGATCTTGTGTAACTTTCCGTTCGTGTGTTTATTGATTGGACGCTGGATTTACATGATGTATCCAGCAACAGTTAGTGAATTTATTGCATCTTTCAATTCCCATTCGGGGGGGATAACGTTCCCACTAATACCAAATGAATTGGTCACGGGCATCTGGGTTCCTTTTAGATATTTGCAATTCGGCATAAAGAGTCCGGAGACTACTCTGGCTTTTGTTTTCTACGCATTAGCGTGTATGGCCATATTGTTTTATGTATGGATATCCCTTATAGCAATATTGCAAATTGCTAAATCGATTATGGACGAGCAACTAGCAAGGGATGAGGAACGAGACCGTGATGAGCCGTGACTAGGCAGTTGATCTATTATTGCTCTATTGGGTGATCTTTCTGAGTCATCTATGCGTTTCTCACTATTGAGAGAATTCCTTGGTCTTGATCAGATGAAGCATTTGGTTTCGATTGTATATTCGCTGTTTCATGGCTCACGTTAGCCTAGCAGAATGATTCGAGTATTAGTCTATTTGTTGCCAATCCTCGGATTATTCGGACCAAGTCTCTGGGTGCAGTCCGTAATAAAAAGGAATGACCGAGAACTGGCTGATATGCCTTTTACGGGTCTCGAATTCGGTCATAAGATTCTGGCTGAAAACGACCTGGAAGAAGTAGAAATTGAATCTGTATTAGAGGGAGACCATTACGATCCTCAGGAGAAAAAAGTACGGATTGTTGAAGATCGTCTTAATAGAAAGAGCATTTCGAGTATTGCGATCGTATGCCATGAAATAGGGCATGCCATTCAGGATAAAGAGAACTACCGGCCCCTTGCCTGGCGTCAGAATCTTGTAAAGAAAACTCAGATGTTTCAGAAAATCGGGTCAGGTGTGCTTGTAATAGGATTGCCCTCGATATTTGCCATTACCCACAGCCTAGTTTTTACTTTGATTGCCGCTTTCTTGGCACTTGGTTGTTTGGCAACCAATACGCTGATCCATCTGGTCACTCTGCCTGTAGAGTTCAATGCCAGTTTCAAAAGGGCGCTGCCGATTCTCGAGAAGTATGTTCCTAAGGAAAATCTGCCACAGTGCAGATCGGTTTTGAGGGCGGCTGCCCTGACCTACGTTGCAGGTTCTATCATGAGCATATTTAGATTACGGACAATCTTCTTGATATTCATTACGCTATTTCGTGCTGTGGTTTTGAAAAGATGAGTGGCTCGGAAGGAATCCGTACCGAGAAGTAATAAAGGACTAAACCGAGATGATCCTGATCTGCCTGATCTTAGTTTTAGTTGGAGTCGGACTTTATCTGTGGTTGAAAAAAACTCCTGAGCAACAAGGAGATATGACGATCTCGCCAAATCGTAAAGCTGAATTGCGTAATTATTTTCGGATTGCACGCGATGTTCTTGGCGATGAAATTCTCAAGTCGTCGAATGAAACAATGTCTTTTTGTAAATCACTTAGGAACGAAGTTTTCGGTGCTGGCCATGGTCCTGATGTTGACGAAGACATGGAATTTGTAAAGAAACTGATATTAGCCGTTGGAAAACACTACGAACTGGAAATGCCGAGGCTTAAAGTTAAGTATTCATGGCTTGATGATGGCAAGGCAGCACATGTCTTCATGCTTAACGGAATCTGGTATATCGAGGTTGATGATCGCTACTATGGGGATGATCTTCGTTTGATGACGATCATTGCGCATGAAATGTCACATGTAGTGTTGGGGAGTAAAGATATAAATTTAGAGCCTACTCTCAGAAACGAGGAACTCACGGATGCGGTTGCTGTATTGGCGGGATTTGGAAAAATTTTCCACGAGGTTTGTTTTAGTAAGGAGTATGTGGAATCTGGACCAGATGACCCTACCTTGGTGAGAACTCGTACTATGGGCTACCTCAAACGAGAGGATATTGAATTTCTCTTGGCTGTAAAAGCAAACATCACGGCCGGGTATTCCACGGAAAGATGGAGTTCAATCAGGCCAGATGATTCTGGGAACATGGCCTGCTTTGCGTGTAGTGCTGCAATTAAAGTGCCTGCCCACCAAGGTACTTACCGGGTTAAGTGTTCAATTTGTGGAGATATTCAGAGAGTCCGTTTCGGGCCGATCTATGCTGGTGAAAGTAAACTGCTACTTTCAGCAGAAAATATGTTTATGCAGCCTATTCTGAGGCTTGGTGACCGGTTGCGACCTGTTAAGAAGGCATCCGTACCAAGAAGTAACAAATCACCCTGACTGTTGGTCGATGATAACCCATTCAAATACGGATGATTGAAGCTATTCTATTGTCTCTTATCGCCATCGCTTTCCTGATCGCTCTGGTCAAGATTGCGATGTTTCTTTTCACGCTGATTGTCGCATTTTGGAGGTAAAATGTTATTCGACCACACACAAGTCGATTCTCTTGAATTATCAAATTACAGTCTCACAAATGACAAGATAGACAAATAGGTTTTGTATTCATCAATGTCATGCTCTTAATCTTATTTGGCACTCAAGATCGACGAAAAGTGGTGGGAAATGGACAATTTATTTGTCCAAAATGTGGTGTCAAAAAAGAGTATGAAGTAGTCAGTGTAAAAGAATGGTTTACATTGTTTTTTATTCCTATTCTTCCAACAGGAAACAATGAGGGAAGGGAGGAGTTTGTGGAATGCAAAACCTGCAAAAACGCATACGAGACTGATGGCTTAGTGAATCTTACTGACAATCGGTGAGAGTCACCACTATATAAAGGAATTCATAAATCGTCTAGAAGCAGAGAAGTAACAAAGCCGCATGGTCAAGGGATTTTTACCAATCCTGATGGATCAACGTATGTCGGGGAGTTCAAAAACAACTTAGTCCATGGCCATGGGACCGCAATCACCGGCACCAATGAAGCAAAGTATGTTGGGGAGCATAAAGACGGAGAACCTTGGAACGGAACAACTTACGACAAGGATGGAAACGTAACTGCGACTTATTCAGAAGGCATCCGTAGCGAGAAGTAACAAATCACCATGACTGATAAAAGCTTCAATGAGAATCTGATTCTGGTGTGACTAAGAATTGCCCTTCAGTTTATTCCGCACTGTATCCAGGTAGGCTATAACTTCTTTTAATGCAAATAATGTCGCTTGCAGATAGTTGAGACTTGAGTAGTCCTGTGGTTTTTCAGGCGCAGGTTTACCAACTGACTGCTGGAAGAACAGATCCCTTTGCGTTTTATTGTTCTGGCGTTGCCATTCTTCCCACTTGCTGGTGTCGTGTTCGTAGTAATTCCTCAAGTCCTTGAGCCATACCCGGATGCGACCATAGGAATCGCCGCTTAAAGCATCCGGATCGAAAACAGGTTCTACCGGATTCTGGTTTCTGCCGGTCGCGGACCTGACCATTGTGGATTCATAAATTGCCATGTAGAGGTCAGATATGACCGCCCGGAAGTGGCTGATTCTTCCAGGGCTGAACCGGACATTTTCTGAAAGACTCGACAGCTCCAGAGCGGCAACCGGCTGCTCGAGTGTTTCCATGTTGTCTTCAGAGACGTTGAACCAGTCCGGCTGATTCGATCGTTTGAGACGGTTGCAGAGCCGGATCAGGCGGGGAATAAGGTCATAGCCTGACCAGATCAGCGCTTCGATGCGGGCTTCCTCCGGAAGGTTGTCGCCGGCAAGCGCAGCCGATAGTTCCCGGTACCTGGAATTGAAATCCTGTACGAGTGTGTCGGTGAGTTGTGCATAACGCTGGGTATCATCTTTATTCGAACCACTGCCAGCAGTTATTTCTCCGCTGGGCCGGGTCACACTGTCAGCGTTGGAGACAAGACGGTTCAGAACACGGGTGATGGCACCATTCGCGTAACAGGTATTCATGTGTTCGAGGTTGCCTATCACGATCAGGCGGCCCTCAATACCCTGGTGTGTCCGGCAGCGGGAGAGGGCCGCGTTCATCAGTCCCATAGCCTGATTGCTGTCCGACAGAACCTGAAACTGATGGTCTACTCCTGAGACGGTCAGATCCAGCACGATTGCTGACTTAAGGCGACCCTGCCATGTGTGAATAGTTCCGAATTCGATTGCATCCGGCAGGTCGCGCGATGCTGCCAGCTGTTTGAGGTGATGACTCTGCGCACGAAACGGCGTGATGACGCCAATGGCGTCGGCTGTGACAGATTGTTTGCTCAGAAGATCATGGAGTGTCGACATCACAAGCTCGCCGTGGACACCATTAACAGGAGACCGACGGCTGCCGATCAGTTCCGGGGCGAGTTCACTGGTATCGATGATAGAAATCAGGCCTCTGCCACCGGACCGGCAGGTCAGTCGGTTGCCGTAACAGAAGTGGTTGATGACACTGAATATGCGCTCGGGTATGTCGAACTGTTCCCGCAGGAGGACACTGCTGTCGGTATGTTTCTCCTGCCAGGCATAGAGCTCTGAAAGATTGTCCGTGCCGGACTGATGCTGAAAGATATTTTTCTGCAGCCAGGGTGACGGGTCATGATCAAGTGCCTTGATCGGTCCCAGTTGCATCGGGTCACCCACGAGCAGTATGCGCCGCGTCGCGAGGCCGGAGAGAAAGAGTATGTAGGCGATATGGGCC
>CEVA01061140.1_pt1 | contig 25056 bp, 19 predicted proteins | sample 361521 | NCBI WGS metagenome assembly CEVA01 (sample SAMEA2622823, study PRJEB7988) | marine metagenome | isolation source: saline water (ENVO:00002010), including
GGTCGGCATACATAAAGAGTTTATTCATGTTGATGTTGATCCTGATAAACCAAGAGGAGTATTTGTTTATTAAACAGGAGGCTTAATTGAAATCCAATGGCTATCTTAAAGGATGCAATCGTAACTTTTAAAAAGTTTGATAATTATAAAGAACCATCTTCTATTAATTGGTTTGTATGGTTAATTGAAAATCCGAAATCACCAATAAGTTTAGCAGGAGCAATTGATCTATACAATCACGACATTATTCATATCTTACTTAGCAGGGGTATGGATGTTAAAGACGAAGCAATGGTAATAGGGTTCACTATGGGCAATAGTGAATCATCTAATGGTTTAGTTAAATGGCTATTTCTACTTTGTGCTAGAGTGCTATATCCAAGTGGATATAGATTTGGTGCAGAGGAAGTCAAAGAATTTAATCGTGGTTATTCCTATGGTACGACACGACGCAAGAGAAATATTCATTTAGAGAAGTTTGATATAAATGAAGATGTATTAGATATACGGAGACGCTTTGGTATCAACTCACTTGATATTAAAGATTATCCAAACTTATCAACATTTGGATAAAATTTAGATTAGGGTTATAAATAAGGGGTAAGAGGGTATGTCTAGTTTTTCATATCAAAAAGTAGGCCAATATGCTGATGAAGTGGTTGCTCGTATTATAAAAGATAAGGGTATTGTAAAAGCTATTAATAAGAAAAACTATGAAATAGATATAGGTAAAAAAAGTAATTTTGCAAAATTTGCAGCATTGGTTAAAAAACATGAATATTTAGAAGCAGAAGAATTTGTAAGAGAAAATCAATTTGATATTATAGCACCTCAGAAAAGAGATAAGAAGTTTGAAACATTAGGTTGGACTCAAATAGAAAAAACAGTTTTTAGTTCTAAAGAAATAAAAATTAGTACACCAGAACAAGAACAAATAACATTATTAATTATTAAAAATGTTTTAGGTGATGATACAAAAACGTGGAAATCATTTACTGAATTATTTAATAAAGGAAAAGATATAAAAAAAATATTTCCTGATTTACCTAAATTAAGTGAATGGTGGGATCATTTTGAATTACAATTTAATGATATAACTGGTCTAAGTAAATTTCCAAATTCAAGCTATGGTGTATATCTTTATGATGGTGCTGGTAGCTTCATGGATTATATTAGTGATTTCGTTACTAAAGATTTAGATTTATACAGTAAAAAAGATTCTTGGAATCCGGCCGATATATGGCTAGTAAAGAGTAATGTAATACAAAAGAAATATATTAAAGATTTTGATAAAATAAAAACAAAATTAGATGATGGAATTTATGGTAAAAATGAAATGAAGGCAGTTGGTGAGCTTAATGAAATTTTAAAAAAAGCATATAGGGAACATGATATTTGTGGAATTTCTTTAAAAAAATCTGATCGTAAAAAATTAAATTTTACAGAATTTAATTTAGAAGCAAAGAGCAATACACAAAAATTACCAAATGTTAAGTTTGATAGAATTGAGATGGATTGTGAATATGATGAGAAAAAAGGTTTTTTGTCAAAGACTTCTTATTTTTATGTTATAGATACTGCTAGTAAAAAATCTTTTAAATGTGCATATAAATCTAATACTGGTAAAGGTGTAGGAAATATAACATATGAATTTTTAGCAGCTGAAGGTGCATCTGCTTTTTTAGGTAAAGTTCCTAAGCCTGAATTAAAGTCATGGCTTGAGAATCAAATTAAAGCTTTAAATAAAACTGATGCAAGAGAAATGCCACAGGGGTCTTTACTACCTGAAAAATTTGGAAAAGATGAAAAACTGATATGGCAAAAAAAAGTTAATAAGATTATATCGACTTTTGGAAAATTTCCACATTTAGATAAACTTGTAGCAAATTTACAAAAATCTTATGCAGCCTTTGGTTTAGATACTGAAAATGCAACCATGATGCAAATGGTAGATTTTACATATTTATTGGCCAGACTAAAAGACAACAAAAATTTAACCAAGTTTGCTACAATGGCTTATTACTTCGCACAGAAGAAAGGACAAAAATATTATTTCGGTCCTTTCGGTAAATTATATTAAGGAGACACAATGGCTAAAGCTAAAGGATTAGATTCAGTAAAGAAAGAACGTATTAAGAAAGTTACATCTATTGGAGCTCATCCAACGAGAAGTACACCAAAGAATAAACATAAGAGAAGATGTTGGAAACGCTATAGGGGACAGGGAAGAAAGTAAACTTGAACCCACCCACATATCAATACTAACACAAAAAAAATAGCAATACAAGGAAAAAGGTTAAAAAAATGATATTTACAAAAGGCCTCAGCACCAATACTAGAAGGTGGAGTGATCTTGATTTAGACTTTATCAAGCACCCTACTACTAAAGATATTGTAAAAAAGACAGATGTAGAGGCTGTAAAGAGATCAATCCGAAACTTGATTCTCACTAATCGGTATGAGCGTCCATTTCAACCAGAGATAGATGGTGGTGTTACAAGATATTTATTTGAAAATGCTACTCCAAGAACTAAGGCTGATATAGAGTATGCTATTAAAAATACTATTAGAAATTTTGAGCCACGTGCAGAAGTAATAAATGTTTTTGTTTCTGTTAAGCCAGATAGAAATGGAGTTAATGTAACAATTACTTTTAGGGTCATTAATGTAGCTGATCCTGTAACAATCGAATTATTTTTAGAGAGGCTTAGATAATGCCAAGTTCAAATAAATTAGAAATAACAGAATTAGAATTTGATACTATTAAATCAAACTTAGTTGGATATTTGAAGGGCCAAGTGGAATTTCAAGATTATGATTTTGAAGGTAGTGGTATGGCAGTATTATTAGATTTGCTTGCTTATAATACACATTATATGAGTTATTATGCTAATATGCTTGGTAACGAAATGTTCTTGGATTCTTCCTCACTAAGAGAATCAGTTGTATCACATTCTCAACATCTCAACGTACATAGCACATCTAAGAAAGCTGCAAAGGCTAAAATTAGTATGACGTTCACACCAGTAGGAACTCCACTTTCTTTAACCATAGAAAAAGATACTAAATTCAGTACAAGTATTGATGGTGTATCTTATACATTTACGACAAATACAACTACGGCTATTCCACGTTCTGTTACGGGTACATATTCTATTACTGGTTTAGAAATTGTAGAAGGTCAAATTTTAAATAAAGCTTTTGTAGTTAATGCAGTTGATACCACACAAAGATTTGTTATTCCAAATAGAAATGTTGATCTTAGCACTCTTTCTGTAAAAGTTCAAAAATCTGTTAGTGATACTGAGGTCTTTACATACACAGATGGTAATGCAGTAGATGTTACAACTATCAAGGGAACAGATAAAGTTTATTTTACTCAAGAAGTAGAAGATGAATTATATGAAATTTCTTTTGGTGATGGAACGATAGGTAGTGCATTGTCAGATGGTAATGTTATTTTTGTTGAATATGTTGTAACAAAAGGAGCTGCTGCTAATTTTGCAGCTGCATTTACTGCTGTTGGTAGTGTTGCTGGTTTATCTTCTGAACGATATGTATTGACTACAACTGAAGTTGCAACAGGTGGGGCCGAGATTCAGAGTATAGAATCATTACGTTTCCAAGCACCAAAACTTTATCAAGCACAAAGAAGAGCTACAACAAAGTTTGATTATCAAGCTCTTTTATTGGAACAGCGTCCTGATATAGAATCAGTAAAAGTATATGGTGGTGAGGATGCAGATACAGTCCAGTATGGTAGAGTATTTGTTGCAGTTAAGATATTTGGAAATAATTTTTTAAATGAGAATGCTAAAGAATCTATTAAAAGAGATATACTAAAAAATGTAAATGTTGTAACAGTTGAGCCAGTTATTGTCGATCCTATTTTCTTTTATCTTGTTATTGAATCTACTATAAATTATGATCCAATTAAAAATTTAACAGACGAGAATACACTAAAGACAAATATTGATACAGCTATAAAAAGTTATGTTCAAACAAATCTGGAAAAATTCGATCAGAAATTTCGTCATTCAAAATTAGTACAAGCTATTGATAATACTAATAACTCTATTAGAAATAATAAAACATTGGTAAAATATCAACAGCGAATGATACCAACAGCTCTGAATGTTCCAGAGAACTTTACTATGTACTTTACTAATAAGTTAGAAAAGGGAAGTGTTCATTCTACTACCTTTACTGGAACAGATGGTAATACATATTGTTTTGTTGATGATAGTAAAGGAAATGTTATGGCAGCTAGATGTGTTGATACTGTAATTACTGAGCCTAGACAGTTTTTAATACAAACTGATGGCTCTACTAATCATGGAACAATAGATTATGATACGGGAAAAGTTGTTGTAAATAAATTTACACCAGTATCTATTGTTGATGGAAGTAATCATGTAAAATTTACTGTAACACCAGAAATTAACAATAGTGATATAACACCATTGAGAGAACAAATTTTAACTTATGACTCAGCAGAAGCAACATCAATAACAATTAACATGGTAGCAGAAACATTAATCTAATATGAGTACAGTAACACCAAATCATCCAATACATCCTCCATATGAGGATAAGGTAAGTCTTAAAGTAGAAAGTCAGTTACCTGATTTTGTAAAGAAAGACCATGAGACTTTTGTTTCCTTTATGGAGGCTTACTTTGAATATATGGAACAGCCTGGTAAGGCCCATGAGATTATTGGTAATCTTGATAACTATGCTAATATTGATAAAACTGTTACAGAGTTTTTACAATACTTCAAAAAACAATTTGGTGAAGATATACCAGAAGCAATCTTTACTAATGTCAATAAGCCATTTCTATTAAAACGTCTTAGAGATTTCTATCGAACAAAGGGGACTGCTAGATCATTTGAGTTTTTATTTCGATTATTATATAAAGAAGAAATTACTATTAGTTTACCTCGCGAAGATATTTTAAGAGTATCTGATGGTAAGTATGATACGAGTAAAGTATTAAGACTGATAGACCCTGATGGTACTATTGGTAAGCTTGTTGGTAAACTAATTACTGGTCAAACATCTGGTGCAACAGCAGTTGTTGAAAATTCAATAACAGAGTTTATTGGTAGTTATCGTGTAAGTACACTTTATCTATCTGGTGTCTTGGGTGTCTTTGAAGCTAATGAAGTAATAACAGATGGTTCATATAGTTTTAATGTTGGTTCTATCATTACAAGTGTTACAATAACAAATCCTGGAACATTATATACAGCTGGAGAAATTGTTAGATTGTCAGGTGGTGGTCTTGGGTCTGGTGGTCTTATTCGTATTAAAGATTTGAATACAGGTTCAATGAGTGGAGTTACAATTAATAATGGTGGTACTGGATATAAGATAGGTGATAAACTTACTATTGACAATACAGGTGTATTAACGATAGATGGTAGAACTGCAAGCCTATGTGTTAAAGAAGTTGATACTAATGGGACTATAATAAGACTTTGGATGGAGAATTTTGGTTCTGGTTATACTGCTCTTCCAATTATTTCTGGTGGTTCGGGAACTGGTGCAGATATAGTTTTTAATATTGAAGGTACTGGTATTGGAGGTATAAAATCTTTTGAAGTTGTTAATTCAGGTTTTGCCTATTCTCCAGCACCAACACTTGATCTAACTGGTTTAGGTTCTGGTAATGCAACAGCTATTGTTAATGTAGGTGGATATAATGAAAATCCAACTCCTAACTTTGCATCTCAAGATGGTTGGTTAAGCTCAGACAAGTATATTCAAGATAGTTTTTTCTATCAACTATTCTCTTATGAGATTGCATCTGGTCATACGATTGACAAATGGAGAGATGTTGTTAAGCGTGTTGTCCATCCAGCTGGTCTAGCATTATTTGGAAGATACCAATTAATATCTAATATTCCATTACAACTAAGTCTTACTAATATCATTCCAGATACATTGGATAGATATACTATTATCTTCCATGATGAAAGTATTGGACCTCCAGTTATTCTTGACTTGGATATTGAGACTTGTGATGCTGAACAAGATATAAGAGAATATATAGAAGCTGATGATTATGGTGGATTTGACTTAACTCACATAACAATAGATTATAAGCTTATTACAGAATCAGAAGCTAATGATCCTGCAAATGAAGATTACCAACCTGGTGCAGAAACATTATCAGCTGTTGTTGGTGATACTGATGATTTTGGAACTATTACAGAACCAGCTTCTACCATAGCACCTGTTAATATTGGTTGTGTTGAAGATCCTGAGTTTCCATTTGATATAGGTATTTGTTCACCAACAAATTTTGGATTAATTACTGATACGGATGTAACTAGTGGTGTTACTGATCTTGGAATGGAAGATTATGATTTAATCACAAAAGAAAGATTTACTTTCAAACCAACTAAGTGTCAGAACTATGAAAAAGATTTACATATTCAAAAATTACAAAAATTAGATGGATTTCTTGATTATAAACAAACAGATATTGTAGCATCACAACCAGATGCAGATTATGGTAGTCCAGATCAAACGGCAACACAACCTGCTGATGATTATGGTTGGGTGTTTCCAAATACTAAATCTTATACACAAAAACGATTAGGTCCTCTTAAAAGAACTTTCGATCATCATAAGTTCAATACTCAGCCAGGATTTAGTCAGAGAGTAGATGATGGTAGAATTAACAAAATGGTAATATTCGAGCAAGGCTCAGGATATGCAGCTATTCCAAATGTAACAATTTCAGCACCTGCTAGTGGGACACAAGCTACTGCTACTGCTGTTATGGGTACAGGGGCAGATGTTGATAAAGTGGTTAGCATTACTATCACAAATCCTGGTGTTGGATATACCAGTTTGCCAACAATTACAATAGATGCACCTGTTTCAGGTACAACAGCGACTGCTACAGCAGTTATTCAGAAACAAGCAGATTCATCAATAGGTAATTATGGTAGTGAGCAGATATTTACTTATAGTTATTTTGGTGGTTTAAAAACAGTTAGAAGTATGAATACAATGATAACGCAATATAAGACAGATTTTGAGGCAAATGGCAGTAGAAATGTAGCATTACCATTTTAATAATTTAATATTTTTCTAAAAAGTATTATAAATATAGCAAGTATAAATCAATCTAAAAAGGAATTATAACATGAGTGCAATAATTAATAATAGTTTCAGAAAATTTCAGGCAGATAACTTCATTGAGAGTTTTACTGAAACCGTATCTGGTACTAATACCAGAAAAAATAACATTTATCTAGCTTTTGGTAAGACTGATGCTTGGAGTGGCACTACTGCGGATAACCTGGCTGAGTTTAGAGTAACAGATGGCAATCCAGCTAGTGATATTAATATTCCATTACCAGTTGATACAACCCAGGCGTCTGCCTTACATTGGGACGATATTCGTGCTATTAAACGAATAACTGATGTTTCTCATGTTATTGCTAGATATGATTGGACAAGTGGTACTATATATCGTGAATACAGCCATGATAGGGATGATATTATTGATAATGTCAATCCTGCCAGTAGTACAAATGAATCGCCGTTTTATGTTTTTACAGATGAATATAGAGTATATAAATGTATCAGTAATAATAATGGTGCAACTTCTACTGTCAAACCAACAGGTAATAGTGAAGGATTGACCAAGACAGATGCAGATGGATATGTATGGAAATTTATGTTTGAAGTTCAGCAGGCAGATGTTTTGAAATATGTTACAGCTGATTGGATTCCAACCAAGACCTTAACAGCTGATGATGGAACAAAACAATGGGATGTTCAACAAAATGCTATAGATGGTTCAATAGATTATATTAAGGTTACTGATGGTGGTACAGGTTATAGATCAACTGTTGGTCAACCAGTATCAGATGTTGCAGCTAACAATCCAGATAAAATATCTTTACAAAACGCACTTGATCCAAACAATAATACTACACAAGTAGCAGATGGAACAACTGATGATTATTATAAAGATATGACAATCTATATTACAAGTGGGCCAGGTGCAGGACAGTTTACAACTGTTACAGATTATGTTGCCGTTGATAGATTAGCAACAGTATCACCTGCTTGGGATGTTAATAACCTACCAACAACAGCAAGTGTTTATGAAGTACGACCAGCCGTTACTATTGATGGAACGGGTGGAGGACAATCTGGTGGTGGTTCAGGAATAACTGCAAGAGTTTCACGACAGACTGATGGAACAGGAGCTATTGAAGAAATCACTATTGTTAATCGAACACCAAATGCTGGAACAGGTTATCGTCAAGCTACAGCAGAAGTAACTAGTGGTTCTGGTGCTGGTGCTATATTAAAAGTAATTATAAATCCTAAGGGTGGTCATGGTAGCGATCCAGTTGGGGAATTGGGTGGAGCATTTGTTATGATGAATGCTCGTCTAAGAGGAGCCGCTAATACTGATCTACCTATTGATGAAGATTTCAGAAAAGTTCATGTATTGGTTAATCCAAAAACTTTACAAGGTACTCTTGCTACTGCTGATACATATGCAAAAAATGAAATCACGGAAGATACTGGAATAATTTTATACACAGAGTATCGTCCTCCTATTCATAGATCAACTGATTCTACTGAAGATATTAAACTTGTAGTTGAATTTTAAAAAGGCCTTACTATGTCGAATAATATTACAATCAATACAAACCAGAGTCCTTATTTTGACGACTTTGATGATGATAAAAATTATCATCAAGTCCTATATAAGCCATCGCTTCCAGTACAAGCTAGAGAACTAACTACTCAACAAAGCATACTCCGAGATCAAGTAAAGAAATTTGGAGATCATGTTTTTAAAAATGGAAGTAAAGTATCTGGTGGTGAACTTGTTTTAAATTTGGATTATGAATACATTAAACTCAAACCTCAATATAATAGTGTTGATATTAATGTAGCTAATTTTGTAGGAAAGACAATCGTTGGAACACAGACCGGTTCCAAAGCTCTGGTTCTTGGTACTTCAGCAGTAGATAGTACAACTGGGGATCCTGATACATTATTTGTAAAATACATTACTGGTGGTTCACAGACAGATAAAGTACAAGGCATTAGAGTAATAAATCAAGGAAGTGGATATACAGTAGCACCGACAGTAGCTGTAGCAGGTGGTGGTACAGGAGTAGAAGCTGAGGCAATTATTAGTGGTGGTGTTGTTATTGGTATCAATATTATAAATCGTGGATCAGGCTATACTTCAAATGCTACTGATTCTAATGGCAAACCTATTGTTACTGTTCAATTAATAGGTGGTACTGGTTCTGGTGCAACTGCTCAAGGTACATTAGAAACATCACCTGCTTTTCTTGCTGGCGAAAGATTATATGCTACAGATCGTAGTATCTCAGCAGCGATTGTTGATGCTGAACCTGCTAGTATTCGTTCTATTACAATTACTAATGGTGGTGCTGGATATACGGAACCTCCAGCAGTTACGATTGCAAATGCACCTAGTAGTGGTACAAATGCCACAGCACTTGCTACTATTACAAATGGAGTTGTTACAGAAATAACTGTTGTCAATCAAGGTGCAGGTTATAGCACTTCTTCTGGTGGAGCCACACCAACTGTAACTATTGCAGCTGCTCCAGCTGGTGGTGTTAATGCAACTGGTGAGAGTGTTCTTTCCACAGCTGTTGGGACAGGTAGTTCTGCATCAATATCAGAAGGTGTATTTTATATCAATGGTAACTTTATTAAAGTACCTGCACAAACATTAATATTGGATAAATATTTTGATAATCCTTCTTATAAGGTTGGATTGACTGTTACTGAGACAGTAGTTAATGCTGGTGGTGATATAACATTACTTGATAATGCACAGGGCTCTTCAAACTTTGCAGCACCTGGCGCAGATCGTTTGAAACTTTCATTAACACTTACAAAGAAAACACTTGACTCACAAGATGATGTAGATTTTTATGAGTTACTCCGAGTTAATAAAGGCATTAAAGAAAAAGATATTAAAGTTCCTATCTATTCTGTATTAGAAGAAACTTTCGCCAGACGAACTTTTGATGAGTCTGGTAGTTATACAGTAAGATCATTCAATATACAATTAAAAGACCATCCATCTGATGATTCAAAATTTCTTGTACGACTTGACCCCGGGAAAGCATTTATTGAAGGTTTTGAATTTGAGACATTAGTATCTCAAGATTTAGAATTAGACAAAGCCAGAGAGGTTGTTAATGTTAATGGTTTTAGTCGGTTAATGCAATTTGGAAATTATGTTATTGTGAAGGATCTTATTGGTCTATTTAATATTAGTGTTCATCAAGAAGTTGATCTTCACAATGTTACAACTTCAAATATTGTTGATACTAATTATGCTAATACAAAAATAGGCACAGCTAAAGTAAGAAGTGTTGACTTTTCTTCTTCTACGGGTGGAGCAAATAGAATATTTAATTTATATATTTATGATGTGCAAATGACATCAGATAAGTTTGAAAATATTGAGTCTGTTGTTATTCCAGTTGATGCATCCGCAGGTACTGTTGTATTAAGATCAAGTGCAGATATTGATGATAGTGGTAAAGTTAATGCTGATCCTTCTAAAGATACAATATTAAATGAATCTAATTTTAATAGTCTTGTTTTTAAATATCCCCAAGATGTTATTAAATCTATTCGTGGGTTGAATGATGTTATAGATACAAGCTATCCAATTAAAAGAGTTTTCGGTACGGATGGACAGGGTGTTACTTTTAATGGTGGTACTGGTGCTATATCAAGTGCTGGTTCATCTGAAAAATTTATTGGTACGGGTTCTACATTATCTGATAGTAATGCAAGAGAAAATTATTTAGTTGTTGTTAAAGATCCTCAAAGTTCGGGTCTTGCTGTAGGTTCTATTGTTCGTTTCGATCAAGGTGGTACAATAACTATTTCAGGTACAGGTACGAGTGCAACTTTTAATACAGGCGTAACAGGTACAGGTGGAACATTCAAAGCAGAAATTATTGCAACATTAAATGTTAGTAGTAAACAAGAAAGAGTAAAGTCATTAGTAGCTAGTGAAGTAAAAACTTTTGCTACACCATCTGCTTCTGATGTCGTGTGGGATACTTTGGAATTTTCAGATATTTGGAAGCTTCGTGCAATTTATGATTCTGAAGATAGTAATACTGCACCTACATTACCTACACTTACTGTTGCAAGTACAGCTCAATCATTACAAGCTGGTGAAACTATTACTGGTCAAACATCTGGTGCAAAGGGATTAGTTATTGTAGGTGATTCTGGTACAACATCAGTAACTTATGTTCCTGTATCTGGAACATTTGTTGCTTCTGAAAATGTTACTGGTGCAACTACTGGATTTACTAAAGTGGTTTCTGGTGTTGATGCTGGTAGTACAGATGTTACATCAAGATATATGTTGGATAATGGACAGAGAGATAATATTTACGATCATGGTGCAGTTAAATTAAATTCAGGAGAAACAGCACCAACCGGACAAATCTCTGTTGTCTTTGATTATTTTACACATACTGGTAATGGTTATTTATCTGTTGATTCTTATACTGGTTCAGTCAGTTTTGTTGACATTCCAACATTTACAAGTCCAGTATCGGGTGATGAAGTAGAGCTTAGAGATTGTATTGATTTTAGACCAAGACGAGCAGATGGTGGTATAACAATAGAAAATATTGAGTTACCAGTACCAAATGAGGATTTCACTTCGGATTATAGTTATTATCTTCCAAGAGTAGATACAATTTATTTAAGTAAAGAAAGAAAGTTTGGAAATAATACTGGTGTTTCTTCTTTAACAGCCACACCACCTGCGACACTTGATGGTACAATGAATCTCTATACACTTAATATCCCAGCTTATACATTTAAAGGAAAAGATGTTAGAGCAGAGTATATCGAAAATAAAAGATATACAATGAGAGATATTGGTAAATTAGAAAAAAGAATTTCTAATGTTGAGTATTATACCTCACTATCATTATTAGAAAAAGATGCAGAAGCATTAGATATTAAAGATGCAGCTACTGGTTTAGATAGATTTAAGAATGGAATATTGGTTGATGGATTCAATGGCCATAGTGTTGGTAATGTTTTAAGTCCAGACTATCAATGTTCAATAGATTTTGATGATAAGATTTTAAGACCAAGATTTATTTCTAATATTGTAGATGTTGAGTATAAAGAAGAAGCATCAACGGGTGTTGCAAAAACTGGTGATTGTATTACATTACCATATAATATTATACCATTTGTTAAACAACCTATTGCAAGCAAAGCAGTAAACATAAATCCATTTGCAGTATTGGCCTGGGTTGGTACTGTTGATTTAACACCACCTAATGATAACTGGATTGATACATCAACAAATCCAGAAGTTGTCGTCAATCTTCAAGGTGAGAATGATGCATGGTCAAGTTTAGTTGGTTTAGCATTTGGTACACAGTTTAATGATTGGCAAACACTTGGTACAGGTCGAGAAAGAGTAGTTGCTCAGGGTGGTACTTTCCGACGTGGAAATGCTATTCAAGTTAATCAAACAGTTGAGCGTGAAGTAAGACAAACACGAACTGGTATTCGTAATGAGATTACTGGTGTTGATACTGTAAGAAATAGCATTGGTGATAGAGTTGTTGATGTTTCTGTTATACCATTTATTCGTGCTAGAGATATTACTGTTGATGTAACAGGTATGAAACCTAATACAAGAGTATATGCACGTTTTGATGGTGAAGATGTTAATGCACATTGTACTCCTAATGGTGGAACTTTAGGTGGTGCTATTTTTACAGATGATGCTGGTTCTATTAGTAACTTAACTTTTAGTATTCCTAATACTGATACATTAAGATTTAGAACTGGTGAAAGACAATTTTTATTAACAGACAACCAAGCTGGTGATTTGATTACAGCTGGTACTTATGCTGAAGTTGTTTATCAAGCACAAGGCCTATTACAAACAAGAGAGAATGTTGTTCTATCTACAAGGGTTCCAACAATCCAAACATTTGCACAAGGTAGTGCTACAGAGTTTAGAACAACTACAAATACATTCAATCGTGTTAATACAGTTGGGTGGGTTGATCCTCTTGCAGAAACATTCTTGGTTGATCCTGCATTATATCCTGATGGAGTATTTCTAACAGATGTCGAATTATTCTTCAAGACAAAAGATGAAGATGGTATTCCTGTTACATTACAAATCAGAGATACATTGAATGGTTATCCTGCACAGACGATTGTTCCATTCTCTAATGTTACAAAGTTCCCTGCTGATATTACTGTAAGTGAAGATGCAAGTGTAGCTACAAAGTTTGTATTTCCATCATTAGTTTACTTACAGCCAGGAGAATATTCAATAGTTGTAATTAGTAATAGTTTGAAATATGAAACTTATATTGCAGAGATGGGTGAGAATATTGTTGGTACAGATAGAAAAATATCTGAACAACCTTATGCTGGTGTATTCTTTAAATCACAGAATGCTTCAACATGGACACCAGAACAAAACCAAGATTTATCATTTAATATTAATATAGCAGAGTTTGTTACCAATACTGATGGTAATGCTGTATTCAGAGATTTTGCAGGTGTCTCTTATGATGCTAAGGCTGATCTTATTCAACTTGTTCCACAAGAAATTAGAATTAATAAAACTAATATTAAGTGGGGCGTTAAAATGAAAGATGATGGTGATGATAGTTTTGATGTTGAATATCGTCCTCTTATTCAGAATACTAATTTTATATTAGATTCAAGAAAAGAAGTTGAGGGATCTACACAGGGATCTTTTGAATCAAGAGCTACACTTTCTTCATCAAGTAAGTATATTAGTCCAGTTATTGATACAGCTAGGAATAGTGTTATTACTATTCAGAATATTATTAATGATACAGCAGATGCTGATGGTATTTTATCAGGTGGCGATGCAACGGCTAGGTATCTTACAAGAAGGGTTACGTTAAAAGATGGTTTTGATGCAACAAGTTTGCAAGTATTCTTAACAGCTAATAGACAGGGTAACTCTAAGATTGCTGTTTACTATAAAGTATTATCACAATTTGATAGTGATATGTTTGATAACAAGCCTTGGACTTTGATGAAAGAAGCTTCTAATGTAAATAGCAAATCTATATCAGATGATGATAGTGAATATTTAGAACTTGAGTTTGTTCCTGATACAGTTAATGGAAATATAACATATACACGAAATACTGTTAGTTATACGAGTTTTAAAATATTTGCAATTAAGATTGTTATGACAGCACCATCAAGTGAAACAACTAGAGTTCCATTAATAAAAGATTTAAGGGCAATCGCATTGGCTTAATATGGAAACTATAAAAGTAAAAGAAACAAAATATATTCGTGATGTAGATTCTAAAGCAATTCTTAATACTAATAGAAGTGCTTTAGAAAGTTATAAAATTGCAAGACAGAAAAAACTGGATGAGATTAACGATATAAATAATATGAAACAAGATATTGCTGATCTTAAAGAAATGGTTAAGACTTTATTAGGAAAACAAAATGGCTAAAATTGTTCAGATAAGAAGAGGTACCACAGACCAACATAAAAACTTTTCCGGTGAGGAAGGTGAAATAACTGTTGACCTTACAGATAAAACTATTAGAGTACATGATGGAACGGATCTTAATGGCAGGGCTACTCTTGATGTAAACCTTCCAACTGGATATCCATTAGCAAGAGCAGATATGTCAAATGTTGCTGGCTCTATTGGTATTGCACAATTAAATTTTTCAGATGGTAATGCTGGTGAAGTATTACAAACAGATGGTAATGGAAATTTTAGTTTTACAAGTCAACCAACAATTCCATCTCTAGTAATGGGTGGTGATTTATCTGGTACTGTTAGTAATGCGCAACTTAATGCTGGTGTAGTTGGTACAACCGAGTTAGCTGATGGAGCAGTTACAAATATAAAACTTGCTAACACTTCTGTTACGGCTGCAAACTTAGCAACTAATGCAGTTACCACAATAAATATTGTTGACGCAAATGTAACTGAAACTAAACTCGCCAACAATGCAGTAACCACAGATAAGATTACAGATGCAAATGTAACAACAGCCAAGATTGCTGATGATAATATTACAACAGCTAAGATCGCAGATTCAAATGTAACAACAGCTAAGGTTGCTGATGATGCAATAACCAATGCTAAGATTAATGGTATGGCATCAAGTAAATTAACTGGTGCGTTACCTGCACTTGATGGTTCAAGTCTTACAGGCCTTCATTACGATATGGCATTTAATGCTGGTTATGATGCAGACTTAGCACTAGAAGATTTAGAAGTTGCAACTTATGGTGTTCTTATTATGGGAAGAAATGGTGTATTTGATGGAGAAGTAGGACACCTTGAGACTGTTGCTCTTGGAGCTGCTGTTGTTGTTGATATAGAAAAAAATGGTACTACAATATATGCAACCAAACCACAATTTGTTATAGATAGTAATAATATGACAGCAGGCGTATTGGATAGTGGTCAACTGTCATTTATTTCTGGTGATAGAATAACTTTTAAAGTAACAGCAATTGGTTCAACAGTTGGTAATATTGGTGCAGGTTTAAATTTTTTGTTAAAGACTAAAGTATAGACAAGGAAAATAATATGGCTAAGCAAGTACAACTAAGACGAGGTTCAACGGTAGATCATAACACATTTACCGGTGCTTTAGGTGAAACAACGGTTGATATCGCTAAAGATACTGTTGTAGTCCATGACGGTTCAACGGCTGGTGGTTTTCCGTTGGCAAGAGAAGATATGTCTAATGTTGCTAATACTATTGGTATAGCACAGTTAAGTTTTGCAGATGGAACAAGTGGACAAGTATTATCTACGGATGGAAATGGTACATTAAGTTTTATAGATCAGAGTGCAGCTGCATTTTCAGTAGGTGGTGATTTAACTGGTACTGTTGCCAATGCGCAGATAGCTGCAAATACAATTAATGTTGCAGAACTTAATGTTGTTGATTCTACTGCAAATAGTGTTCTTACAACTAATGGTAGTGGTACACTTGTATTCAGAGATTTATTAACTGAATATGCATTAGGTGGAGATTTATCTGGTACAATTAATAACGCACAAATTGTTGCTAACGCAGTTGGTTCATTAGAAATAGCAGCTAATGCAGTAACAGCTTCTAAGATTGCAGCTAATTCTGTTACCAATATAAAAATATCAGATGCTACTATAACAGATGAAAAAATTATTGGAATGGATGCAAGTAAATTAACAGGAACTACTTTACCAGCTCTTAATGGAAATGCCATTACACATCTTCCATACGATCTTGGATTTGTTGGAGGATATGATGCGAGTCTGGTAGCAGAAGATTTGGAAGTTGGTACTTATGGACACTTGGTTATGGCTCGTTCAGGTACTATTGAAGGTGAAGCAGGATATATGGATGTTGCAGCTGCAACACAACCTGTTATTTGTGATATAGAAAAAAATGGAGTATCAATATATACTGGTGTTAATAAACCATTCTTTGCACAAGATGTTCAATCATTATCAAATGGTACGATAGATTCTAATCTTGCTTCATTTGTTTCTGGTGATAGGATAACATTTAAAGTAACACAGATTGGTTCAGGTACTGCTGGTCGAGGATTACGATTTACTTTAAGGTGTCGCGTATAAATAATAAAAAATAAGGTTAAAGATTATGCCCGCTAAACTAGTACAAATAAGAAGAGGTACAACATCTAATCACAGTATTTTCGTCGGTGAAACCGGTGAGATAACAGTTGATACTGATAAGGATACAGTTGTCGTACATGACAAGGCGACAGCTGGTGGACATCCTCTAGCAAAAGAGGATATGACCAATGTTAATAATGCTGTAGGTATAGCACAATTAAAAGTAGATCAAGTTACACCACCTTCCACAGGACAAGTATTATCTGTTGATAATATGAATGGTCTTACATTTTCAACTATTGATGTTTCTGCTGAAGCTGTCGGTGGAGATTTGTCGGGTACTGTTGCCAATGCACAGATTAATGCTAATACGATTGGTATTACTGAATTAAATCTGAATGACGGTAATGATGGCCAATTCTTAAAAACAAATGGTGCAGGTGTTATATCTTTTGGAACTGTACCTGTTCCCGATATTTCTGCTGAACCTGTTGGTGGTGATGTTACAGGTACAGTAGGAAATATTCAAATTCCTAATAATTCAATTACATCAGCAATGATTGCACCGGGTGTTATTGTTGCACAAGATATAGCAACTAATGCAGTTAATGGAACACATCTCGCAATGGGTAGTGATGCAGCTGGTGATACTCTTTATTACGACGGAACGGATTATGTTCGGTTGGCAAAAGGTACAGCTGGTCAAGTATTAACAATGAATGGTGGTGCTACTGCTCCTGAATGGGCTGCAGGTACTGGTGGTGGAATCAGTAATTTAGTAGAAGATACGAGCCCACAACTCGGTGGCGTTTTAGATTTTAATGGTCATAAATTTACTAATCATATTTTACCATCAGCTAATGATACTTATGATATAGGTTCAGCCGAATTTAAAATTAGAGATATGTATGTTGCAGATAATACAATCTATATGGGTGATGATGCAACTATCAAAGCAGAAGGTACAGCAATCGTTGTTCAAGATTTAAAAACAGGTGATTTGCATTTAGATAATACTCACCGAAATGGTAATAGTGTAGATGGAACATCTGGTTCTTGGACATTTGAAGAAGGTGATGAAAATCTTTTTCTATTAAATAATATTACTGGTAAAAAATATAAAATCAATTTAACAGAAATTGAGTAATATTTAAAAATGGCTAAGGGCCACTAACATTCTAATACTATGTCGTTTATTATGGAAAGGAATATATGGAAGTTATTGATAATGCAATTACTGATGATGAACTAAATATTATACAAGAAATTATATTGGGAAATAATTTCCCTTGGTTTTTTAATAATCATACAATAGATCCTGATACTATTTCAGGCATAAATGATTTTCAATTTACTCATTTATTTTATAATACAGTTGATGGTTGTGGTTATAATGAAAGTAATTATTTTAATATTTTAAAACCAATTATTAAGAAATTAGAGTGTCGTGTTTTAATAAGAGCAAAGGCTAACTTGAGAACAGTTGCTCCAGAAAAAGATATGATTGCTGGATGGCATAGAGATTATGAAACTAATAATACTCAAACAGCAATATTTTATGTGAATAGTAATAACGGTTATACTATATTTAAAGAGAGTAAAGAAAAAGTTGAATCAGTTGAAAATAGATTAGTAGTTTTTCCAACTAGCTTTGAACATTGTGGAGTTAGTTGTACTGATAATAATCAAAGGGTTGTAATAAATTTTAATTTTATAGGACAAGAATTATGAGTTTTATTTTAGCACCACAGTTAGTAGGCAGACGAGGCCCAGGAATTTTTGAAGCAACTGGTGGCATTGAACAAACTTATACACAAAATAATATTCAATATAAATCACATACTTTTCTTAATACAGGAGATTTTACTGTTATTAGTCCTGATGGTATAGTTGATATACTAGTTATATCTGGCGGTGGTGCAGGAACAACATCTGGTCTTAGTGAAGGTGGGACTCAATCTGGAGCTGGTGGTGCAGGTGGAATGGTTATACAATCAGGATTAAAGATTGAACAAGGTGTTAAAGTTGTTACAGTTGGTGGTGGTGGTGCATCTCAAGGTCAAAGTGGTACCGCATCTTCTATTTCAAATTTTACTTACACGGCATCTATTGGTGGTGGTAATGGTGGCGGGTTTGGTGGTAGCGGAAGTGTTGGGGGATCAGGCGGTGGAGCTGGTTGTGGAGATCATGGTGGTATTGGTGGAGCAGCAGGAACACCTGGTCAAGGTTTTAATGGTGGTAGTGGGTCTGATAGAGATTCATGGGGCTCTGGCACAAGTGGAGGTGGTGGCGGAGCTGGCGGAGCCGGAGGTACACCAACAGCAGGACCTGGTGCAGGGAATGATTATAGAACAGGATCAACAGCTTTTTATTGTGGTGGCGGAGGAGGATCAACAGGTGCTTTTAGTGCAAGTGTAGCTGCAGGAGGAAGTGGTGGCGGTGGTGGCGGTAGCTCTCGTAATGGTCAAGTAAATACAGGGGGAGGTGGAGCTGCTATGTCAAATCCAAATGGTTTAGGTGGTTCTGGTATTGTAGTAATTAAATATGATATTAATCAGGTACAGCCTGCCCCATGATAAATGAAATTTACATTATGCAAAGAAGATAAAGTTTTTCCTTATATGATGATTGATGATTTTTATGATATTAAAGAACAAAATTTAATATGGAAAGAATTAGATTCATATAAAGATGATTTTAAAATAGATTATAAAACAGGTGGTTATGGTATAGCCCATGATAAGAACAATAAACCTGTTGCACAATTAAAAAGATTTTATTTAGATGATATATATATTTCTCATAGAGAAGATTCAAATATATTAACATTATATAAAAAAATATTATCAAAAGAAGTTTTAGAAGCATATAAAAAAACAACTCCATCTTGGAGAACATTTGAAATAACAAATCAAGATTGTTCAGTCATTAGTTATTATGAAAATTCAGATAAGTATGGTGAACACTTTGACCAGTTCATGCACACAGTTTTGATTTGGTTTTATAGAGAACCTAAAAGATTTGATGGTGGTGATTTGATGTTTAATCAGTCAAATCAAATCGTTGAATGTCGTCATAATAGAATGATAATGTTTCCAAGTTATTATTTGCATGAAGCGAAAACAGTAAATATGAAAGAAGAATATCAACATCAAGGGTTGGGTAGATTTTGTATGGCCCATTTTTTTACTAAAGGATAATTGAATGCCACATTTTGCACAAATAAATGAAAACAATGAAGTAGTCCAAGTGCTTGTTGTTAGTCAAGAATATATTGATACTGGGCGTTTGGGCGATCCGAGTAAATGGATTCAAACCTCTTATAATACACAAGCAGGAAAACATTATGATCCTGTAACTCAAGAAGAGGATGATGGTGTGCCATTAAGAAAAAACTTTGCTGGGCTTGGTTATACTTATGATAAAGATAGAGATGCTTTTATTCCTCCACAGCCTTATCCAAGCTGGTCTTTAGATGAAGAAATGTGTATTTGGGTTTGTCCTGTACCACATCCAAATGAAAATGCAACTGATGAGAACTCAAGTGATGGTAAATATTATGAGTGGGATGAAGCAACAACAAATTGGAAAGAAATAACAGAATAAGGAGTAACAATAAAAATGTCAAGTGTAACGATAAGTGTAACAGATACTTTTGAGCAATGGAGAGTAAAGACTAATAGCCTTGGATCACAAAATGGTGATTTGACTTCATTATCTACTACAGCTAAAGGTAGTCTTGTAGATGCTATCAATGAAATCGTTGCTAATGATAGTGATGATATGGAAAATGTTGTTGATGATACTACTCCTCAGCTCGGTGGCGACTTAGACCTGAATGATTTTAATATTATAAATAATGGTAGTGGCGCATCAAATATTACTGTAACAGGTACTATTACGGCTCAGACGTTCACAGGAACGATAGAAGTATCAACCGACCAGACACCACAGCTCGGTGGTGATTTAGATTTAAATGGAAATGGTATTACTGGAACAGGTACTATCAATATAACTGGTGATGGTACGTTTACTGGTGGCACTTTAAGTGCTACTAATGTTAATGCAACGACAATTAATGCAACAGACGTTATTGCAACTACCAGTTTGCAGGGTCAATTAGCTGGTTCTATAGCTAGTGCAACGACAGCAGTAACACAAACAAGTGGAGATAACTCTACAAAAGTCGCAACGACAGCATATGTTGATACTCAAGTATCTACTAGTGCATCATCACAATTACCTACAAATATTACTAATCCTGCTGAACAGGATATATTGCGTTATGATTTAGCAAGTAATAGATGGGTAAATACAGTTTTATCTATTAGTGGCGCTACAGAAGGCTTTGCAGTAGGCATGGCAATAGCTTTGGGTTAAAAAAATAAATTAATTTGTTTTACAATGATTTACTAGTGGTGCAGAATTATAAATATTGGTATGAGTCGTAAAAACTCCGTAACACTAACCATCTGTTAATAACATATCTATAAAAAAGGAACAATAAAATGGCTAATGATTTTAAAGGCGTACAATCAGTAGGTATAACCACGGCAGCAACAGTTTACACAGCTCCCGCATCAAAAGACAGTATTATTCTTGAATTGGATATTTCAAATACAACATCTAGTGCAGTAACTGCTTCTGCTGAAGTTCTTGATAATTCAGCTGGTACAGATGCGTTTATTGTTAAAGATGCTCCAATCCCTTCCGGTAGTTCACTACAAGTAATCTCAGGACAGAAAATTATCCTTGAGCGTAACGATAGCATTCGTGTAACGGCTTCTGGTGCTTGTGATGTTGTCTGTTCAATCTTGGAAGATGTTAATTAATCTTATTTAACGGATAATCAATAATAATTAATAAAGGATAATTTAAATGGCTTATATAGGTAGAGATATTCAATACGGCACATTGGATAAACAATCCTTCACAGCCAATAGCTCAACCACAGTATTCACGTTGAATACCACAGTTAAAGATGCAAAGAGCTTATTGGTTTCAGTTGGTGGTGTTATTCAAGAACCTGATGTAGCATATACGGCATCTGGAACAACATTGACTTTTTCCGAAGCTCCAGTAACAGGAAATATTGTTTATGTAATATATCTAGGTAAAGAGTTAATAGCAGGTGCTTCAAGAGAAAGTATTACATATCAATCTGGAACAGGTAATAATACAACAACACCAGTAACGCTTAGTGCCGCAGCCAATAATGCACAAAGTATTATGGTTATGTTAAATGGTGTTACACAAACACCTGAGACAGATTATACGGTTAATGGTACAACATTAACATTCAACGAGGCCGTTCCAAATGGAGTGGCCATTCTTGTTTATCATCTAGCAAATCAAGCACAGGCATTTACAGTTAATGATGCTTCAGTAACAAATGCACATATTGTTAGTCTGGATGCTTCTAAACTTACTGGTAGTTTGCCAGGTAGTATGGGTGTTAATACGATAACATTAGATCAGTCTATTGCAAGTCTTGGTTTGCACGTTGGAGTATCTGAAAATAAAATCGCATACAATTTACCAGAAGCATATATTGATGTTTTCCAAGATGATAGTGGACTCTTGACGGAAACTGATGTTGACCGTGATGCGACTGGTGAGTATGTTGCTACGGCAGTAGAATCATACGGTGCAGTAACAGATTGGCCTTATACAGATGCTACTACTCAAACATTAACGAATGGTGGGACAGCTAGTGGAGGTCATTGGGGTAACTCTGATTGGTGGGAAGAAGCCAAACAAGGTGATGATCCGGGTGCGTATCATTTAATAGGATATTGGGGAGCAGGGGGTTTTGGTTGGGCAAACACATTTTTTTATATTGATTTTAAAGCTGCATATAGATGGACAGGTTTAAAATATGCTTTCCAAGCATCACATAGTCAAATTAAAGATTGGAGACTTGAATATAGTAATGATGGAACTAGTTGGACTGTAATGGATCAAACAGGAACTACAACCGCAGCATGGTCTGGTCAAAGTTTCACCGCAGGGCATGACAATATGGCGAGTGTTAGTGATGCGGCAAATGGTGTTTTTACAAATAGCAATCCGGGTAGTGGCTCAAATCACGGTGGTGGTATTTTAACTTTTGGAACACCCGTAACTGCAAGATATTTAAAGTTGGCTGCTAATAATATTAATACAAATCTTAATGATCCAACAGCTTCTGTTTACGCATTTATTCCACAATATCAAGCTTTAAGCTCAAGTACAAATGCAACAGGTACACTCATTTCTAAAGCATCCACAGCAGCTTCTACTGTTTCCACAGCATCTGGTGTTATGCTCTATGAAGATGCAGAAGGTACAGGAACATTAGGAACGGACTTGAAAGTTCATTTCTCAAGTGATGATGGTGCTAACTGGACAGAAGCTTCTTCTTATGGTAACTCAATGGGATTTTCTGGTAATATAAAAATGGTTCCTCTTGGATCAACTTCATTATCAGGTGGTACTGGTACAGCAGTTAAGATGAAAGCTGAATGGGCAAATCAGGAAGCAGGTGCTACGGCAGGAAAATATGCTGTAACAGCAGGGATGCTTTCACAAACTGGTCTTAGTTCTTGGAACGCATCTGAAGTTGTAAATGGAGCAACTGGTACAGGTGTCGGTGAAGGCTTTTATGTAGCATCAGGTACGTCAAGTGGAGAAATGGTAGTTGACCTTGGTGTGGGCAATCCACAGACATTTAATAAAATTAGATCATATACATCCATAGCTACTTGTGCGGCAGTTTGGACAATAGCTTATAGTGATGATGGAACTAATTGGACAAATACTTCACTCACTAATTTTGCACCGGGAGCTTCTAGTTTTAATGCTTGGTTTGAGGGAACATGGACTGACGTAGGAGCGCATCGCTATTGGAAAATGTTTATTAGTTCAGGAAATGGTGGAAGTCAAGGTTGGCAAGGCCATGAAATTGAATGGCATATAGCAGCTTCAGCAGGTAAAGTACAACGCCTACATGGTTGGGCGGTCAATTATTAATACGGAAGGGACAATAAATGGCTTATATAGGACAAGACATTGAGGGTGGTGTTCTTGAAAAACAGACTCTAGCATTTGATAGTGTAACTACTACGTTTGAGCTAGACTATTATTCAGCAGAGAATGGTTTGGTTGTTTCAGTTGGTGGTATTATTCAAGAGCCAGGCGTTGCTTTTACTGTTAATGGTAAAAATATCGTTTTCGCTTTAGCACCAACTCAAGCAACATTCGTTGTTTTCATTGAAAGAGAATTACATTTAACAACTATTAAAGCATTAGACTATGTTGAATATCAAAGAGGTACTGGTAATGCAACAACTACACCAGTTACATTAAATAATTCTGTTACAAATCCAGAAGAAATTATGGTATCGTTGAATGGTCTTACTCAGATACCTACGACCGATTATACGGTGTCTGGAACAACATTGACTTTTGATGAAGCTCCTGTAGCTGGTACTGAAATATTTATTCTTTTTCTACGACTTGAAACATCTTCAGGTGTCCTTCCTTCTGGATATACATTAACCAACTCTAAGATCGTTTCATTGGATGCTGGTAAACTTACCGGGTCTTTGCCTAATTCGTTTACTAGTGATGTAACGCCTCAATGGCATGCCTTAAATTCTGTTGGTATGCATTGGATGAATCTTGAAAATAAAACAAAAATAAATTTTGTACAATCATATTATGACCACTTTGAAGATGATACTGGTTGGGTTGCTTATAATGGTGTAGCCGGAGTTCCAGCTATGAGTGATGCATCTTCTTCAGCACGCACAGTAACAGCAAGTGGTAATGCAGCTGCATCAACAACAGAGAAAAAAATTGGTACTCATTCAATAGCGTTTGATGGTACTGGTGATTATTTGACCATTCCAAATCATAATGATTTTAAGTTTGATGGTGATTATACAGTTGAATGTTGGTTTAATACGACTAGTACAAGTGGGGGTTGTTTTTACTCAAAACATCAACCGGGTGTTGCAAATATTGGTTTGTTTATAAACAGGGTAAGTGCTGGTGCTATGACCTGGCAAGATGATAAAAATGGTATATATACAACGACAGGAAGTAATCTTAATGATGGTAACTGGCATCATGTAGCACTTGTAAGAAACGGCTCAGGTTCTAATAATTTAAAATTATACCTTGATGGTACTTTGGCAAGTACACAGTCTGGAAGTACCGCACAAACACAATCTTCTGATATTGCTATAGGTTATTATATTAATAATAACGATCAATATTTAGACGGTTATATTGATGAACATCGCGTAAGTAGTTCTGCTCGCTATACTTCTAATTTCACACCAAGTACAACAGCTTTTACAAGTGATGCAAATACATT
>CEVA01022892.1_pt1 | contig 25015 bp, 20 predicted proteins | sample 361521 | NCBI WGS metagenome assembly CEVA01 (sample SAMEA2622823, study PRJEB7988) | marine metagenome | isolation source: saline water (ENVO:00002010), including
GCATACCCTTGTTCGCGGTACTAAACGCCTCTTTCTTCTTTGTGTGGCGTAGGAGGAAAAGGCGCAGAGAATTGGGAGTGGCCTTCGATTAAGAGGGGCCTGTAAGAGGGGCCCGAGGTAACCAGGGCTCGAGGCAACCGGAAACCGGGTTAACCTGGACCTGGGGTATCGATGACCACCGGAGGCGTGTTGGTTCCCGGTCCCAATTCGCCGTAGGTCCTCTCCACGTACTGCCGGCTAGAGGCCAGGGACCAGTTCTGTTCTGTCAGGCGTTTCGCCTCACGCGCGATTCCCACACAGATGCTTCAAGCGCCGCCGTGGGAGTCCAGAACCGCTGTTCCATTCGACAATCGGGAGTGTACGAAACAGTCCTCATTGCTCAAGTGACCTTCACCGGAGCACCCGCAGTAGCAGGGCATGTAGGCCAGCACATCGGGGCGTTCCACGGCGAAGGAATAGGCTTCTGAGACCGGGTCCACCACATGGTCCGGTGGGGGCGCCGGAACGCTGGCCGAGCGGCCGAACATTCCACCGGCCACCAGCAACCCGCCGACCCCGATAGCCACTATCGCCGCCACGCCGATTCCCCGGGGCCACAACCCGCGGGCCTTGGTCTTCCTACCGGCTGCCAACGCTTTCATTCCAGGCCCTCGCCCAACCGGTCTGGTACCGCCCATATCCCTTATCTTATTTTACCAACTCCCCGAGCCTGGACCTCAGGCCATTTGGTCTTGCCCTCGCCCAAGTTCGTGGTTATGATTCGGCCAACTTAGACACTGCGAATTACAGATTTTGAAACGGGGAGGGACCAGATGGCCCGGACGCCTACAGTTACCAGAGACCAAGTTCCCGAGAAGTACCGGGAAGCATTCGACCATGAGATCGCCATCAGCCGGAGCGCGGCCGAAAACGGGCCGGGTTCCGTGATGATCAACAGTCCAGAGATGAGGAAACGGGCCAATCACCTGGTCTTCTACTTCCGGCAGGAGTCGGAATTGCCCCAAAAGATTCAAGAGATGGCAATGATTCTCACCGCGCGTGCCAAGGACTGCCAATACATCTGGTATGCCCATGCCGCCAGGGCTCGGAAAGAGGGGATCAGCGACGCCTTTGTGGATGCGCTGCGGGATAAGAAGCCGCTGCCCAAACTGCCGTACGATGAGCAGATCGTGGTGGACTACTCGACTGAATTGTTCAGCACAAATAGGGTGAGCGACAGCACATTCAAAGCTGCCATCGACCATTTCGGGGCGATGTTGCTCACCGAACTTACGACCATGATGGGTTATTACTCCATGCTGGCTTTGAACGTAAACGCCTTTGACGTTGATGTTCCTGAGGACGGAGAAGCGCCCCTGGTGGTGTAGGAATCAAAGAGCAGTTCGCTCATCATCTGCCAAAGGCCCCGTCTTGATTAGGATTCAGGACGGGGCCTTTATTTTTCAGCTTCTTTCGACAACAAGATCGGCCGAATTTCAGGCTAAAAAACGAAATTCACACAAGAATCATTCAATATCGTTGCATTAATTTTATTTGCCTACAAAATAGCCGGGTGTACGGTAAAAGGCCCCTTATCATCGAAAATTAACTGGACCGGTCTGGCTTCCGTGTTGGAGCTAGACGGTCACTTTTTTTCAACCTCGGACCGTACCTGCCTAAACGGTCTGGGCTACGATAGCCGTGGCGGTTCTTGCCGTCCGGCCAGATTAGCTAGGCATACCATTCTCCATGCTTGACCAAATGGTCCGGTGGCTAAAGCCCCGGCCCAAATCTCCGGACGATCCCCATTTGGTTCCCGGGACAGACTCCCCTTACCCACACATCCGTTGGAGTAATTGGCAGAGATCGCCAGCATTTACGTCCTCCAGATTCCGTTCGACGATAAATGCAGGCTGGTGTCCGATGTCTTGGATCTCGCCGGACACGATACGGGCAGCCGGCCTCGGAATCAGACGCAGAAGGGAGAGTGCGGTCATGGTCTTGCCGCAACCCGATTCGCCGACTATTCCCAGGGTCTCGCCAGCACGAAGGGAGAAACTCACGCCGTCCACGGCCTTGGTTATCCCGCGCTTGTTGAAGAAGTAAGTGTGAAGGTCGTTCACTTCCAGGACTGTCTCGTTCGCCGCCATAGACTCCAGGCCACCTAATAAGCTCTTTTGTACGTCGGCCGCCCGGCTGGCATGAGGGCCAGCGGGAATCACCGGGCTGAAATGGAAAGCCGCCCCGGAAATTGGGGGGACAACATTACAGCCTAAGCCGAATCCATGTCAATTGAACACTCTCCCACAACCGCGACACCCCCTTGGTGGACTCAGGGCGCTTTATGCACTAGGCTATTGGCGCTGTGAGCCAGGCAATGGCCTACCTCAATCCAAGCTGATCAATCGACGAGGTATGGATATGTCTACCGAGGTTGAACCGAATTACGAGCCAATCCCACCGGGCCAAAGTTCCCGGTCGATGGTGATTGAATGCGAGGCCGACGATCTGAGCAATATGCTGAGACGGGCGAAGGTGCGCGGGCATTTCATCTACTGCGACGAACCCGAGACCATCGGCGGGTCCGCCAGCGCGCCGGCGCCGCTGCACTACTTCGCGGCGTCAATCCTGTTTTGAGAGATGACCCAGATTGAGAGGTACTCTCAATTAATGAAGGTCAACATCACCAAGGTGCGGGCCGAGGCCAAGGTGCATTTCGACATCAGCGGGTCCGTGCTGGCCGGCACCATCAAGGCCGGAGCGCCCAAGGTGGAGACGTCGTACGAGATTGAATCCCCCGAGGCTCCCGACAAGGTAGCCGCGGTGTTGAAAAATGCCAAGAACGGCTGCTGGGTCAGGGCCGCGGTATCCAATCCCACCCCCTTCGAAGAGACTCTGACCGTGAACGGGGAACCATTTAGCCTGGACTAAACCATACTCAACCGGCACCGGGCGGGCTTTCATTCATGGCCCACCGGCGCCCATCGGACCAAAACAACATGGGGATAGAATTCGGAGTCTTTGACCACATTGAGCCGATTCCTGGCCAGGAGTTGGACCAGGTCTATGCCGACCGCCTGAAGCAGGTGGAGATATTCGATAAGGCGGGATTCTACGGCTACCACCTGGCCGAGCATCACACCCCGGCGGTGCACAGTCTGGCCCCTTCTCAGAACGTGTTTCTGGCCGCCGCATCCCAAAGGACGGAGCGCATAAAGCTCTGTCCGTGCATCTACGTTTTGCCCTTGCACCATCCACTGCGCCTGATCGAAGAGATCTGCATGCTGGACCACCTAAGCGACGGCAGGCTGGAGGTGGGCGTAGGCCGAGGCGGCGTGTTGGAAGCCTATTTCTGGGGCAGCGATTGGGATGTGGAAGGCAACTTCACCAAGTACAACGAGACCTTGGACATCGTGCGCCAGGGCCTGAACACCGACTTCCTGACCTATGAGGGACAGTTCTACAACTTCGACAAACTCCCCATGCGGCTCCATCCCAAGCAGGACCCCCATCCACCCTTCTGGTACATGCGGAACGTCGAGACGGCCGCTGTGGATGGTATGAACAGCATCATCGTGGGCACCCTGGACAGCTTTGCTCCCAATGTGACCCGCTTCAAGGACGTCTGGGAGCAGTCCCAGGGTAATGGAGCCATGACGGCCCAGGGGACGGAACCGAAGATAGGCTTGGTCACCCACATGGTGATCGCCAACACCGAGGAAAACGCCATAAAAGCCGCCAAACCGGCCTGGGAAGAGTACCTGTGGAACCTGTCAGCGCCCCGGCGTATGGAGGCAGAACAAAGGGGCCTTGACCAATTCATCGGCGGTCAAGAGAACCCCCGGCCTGCCGGAATCCCGGACCGGGAAGCCGACTCCCGTTACCGGTCGGGCAGCAGCACTGGAGAGAGACCGGCGGGCGCCACAGAACCGGAAAATGCCATCGCCCAGAGAGATTCCGCTTCCTTCCGGGTTCTGGCCGGCACCCCAGATACCTTCCGCGAATATATGGACACCTATGTGGAAACAGGCGCCAATTACTTTGTTTGCGCCTTCCATTTTGGGAATATGTCCGCGGATGTGGCCGAACGGTCCATAGAACTATTTATCGACAAGGTGATGCCACACTACGTTTAGCCTACCCTGCTCGTCAGAACGGCCCATAGCATCGAGAGGCCGTGCCTGGTTAATCACGAATGTCGATAAACAACGACATTCGCCGCGCTGGAGCGCAACTGGGAGATGGTGAAGCTGGCGGTGGAGGGTGTGGATGAAGGGGCGCTGAACACCCGGCCCAACGCCAATTCCAACTCCATGAGCTGGCTCATCTGGCACATGACCAGGGTCACCGACCGGTTCATCCACTACCGTCTGGCCGACAAGCCCCAGATCTGGACCGTGGATGCCTGGCATGAGAAGTTTGGGATGGACCCTGACCCTCAGGACTTCGGCATGGGGTGGAGCAACGAACAGGTGGCTGCCTGGCAGCCGCCGCCCAAAGACGTGCTCATGGACTACTTCGAGGCGGTGAATACGACGGCAGCCAAGTACCTAAGTTCCATGACCGACGCGGACCTGGGAAGGGAAATCACCATGACCAACCCGACCATGACGCTATCCGCCCGAGAATCCCTCGGGATACTGGTCTGGGACAGCATCGTCCACGGCGGCCAGGTTGCCTACCTCAGGGGGTTCTACCGGGGAGGGGGCTGGCACCGCTAGGCCAGGACCACAGGTCTATCTTGAGCAGTTCCTCGGAGAATACGATCTCCCCCTGGTAGATCCGGCGCATGGCCTCGTTGGCGTGGTCGTAGGGGGCTTGGGCTGAAAGCCCCGGCCCCATATGCACCAGCACCAGTTTCTTCACCCCGGCTTCCTGGGCCATCTCCGCCGCGCCGGTGGTGCCGCACTGGCCGACGGCCTCGCCGCTCTGGCTCATGACCTCCTGGTCGTCCCAGCACATGCAGAGCATCATGTCGGCGTCCCGCGCCAGGTTGACCACCGACTGGCAGGGCTGGGTGTCTCCGGTGAAGACCACGCTGCCGTCTGGGGTGTCCACCCGGTAGGCCAGGGAGTCCAACCAGGGCTGGACGTGCTCGGCGGGGGTGGCGGTGACCTGCCAGTTCTTTCCCGCTGCCACCTCTCCCTCTCCCACGTTCTTGACCTGTGGGTTGGGCGGGATGCGGGGCAGGGTGCCGCCCCGGTTCACGTAGATCTGCTGGCTGAGGGGGTGGTTGACCCTGGCCCGCCAGTCGGCGGAGAAGACGCCGTTCTCGCCGATCAGACCGCTGGTGATCTCCTCGGTGAGGGCCGGGCCGTAGACGTTCAGATCGTTGCCCATGCCCGCCGCCTGGTCCCAGCGGCAAAGCAAGAAGCAGGGATAGTCGATGTTGTGGTCGAAGTGATGGTGGGTGAAGAACAGGTTGTCCACCTGAGTAGGGTATAGGCCTGCCTTGACCAGCTTGTGGGTGGCCGCCGGGCCGCAGTCGAACATCAGCAGTTCATCGCCGATCCTCAGGGCGTGGGAGCTGCCAAACCGCTCGGCGGTGGGGGTGGGCGTGCCGCCACCCAGGACAAATATCTCGGCCATTTCGTCTTGCTTCCTTCTTATTAGGATGACTTGGACTAGTCGTCGGCTGCCTGACCCTCGGCGACGCGGCTGGTGAAAAAGTCGAAGTGTTCCGCCGCCATGGCGACCAGGCCATCCACGTCCTCCGTAAGCAGGTAACGCTGACCCACCAACTCTTGGGCGGCGTCCTTGACCAGACCCAGGTACTGGTCTCTAGAGGCATACCTCTCTTCTATGGAAAGACGGGGGTCGCCGGTCGAATCACGCTCCGGACGCGTGGCCGCGAAGGGGATGCTTGACCCACGCAGCGTGCCGCCGGTTGCGCCGCCGGTACCGATGACCTGTCCCTCCCCACCGATGTCAGCGTGGCGCAGGTTCCAGCCCATGTGGGTGGCCAGGGGCACCGTGATGAAGGGGAGGGCGATGCCCGAGGTTTCATTGCCGTCCTGGTCCACCGTCGACACCAGGTTGGGGTATATACCACCCTTCTCGGCCGGTGTCACGGTCGGCACCATGGGGTCGGGGCCGAAGTCCAGCCTGGTGAACCGGCGCATGGGTGCGGGCAGCTTGGCCCCGGGGATGCCCTGGAACGCCTGGGACACATCCGTCGGCGATACGGCCGTGCCGTCATCCAATCTGGGATGCCGGCTGGGTGGGGCGGCGTCTCCACCGGTCACCCACCGGTCCATGTTGGTCAGGGCGGCGCGGAGCAGGGCCCGGTAGTCGACGATGTTGTACTTGAACTGCCCGTGGTAATGATCGGCGTCGTCGTCCACCGGCGGGAACCCCGACAGGGCGTGCTGGGTGCCCGAGAATACGTAGATGCGTACCTCTTCTGGGGCTGCCAGGTCCTTGCTGGCGGCCATGTCGGTGTGCATCAGCGAGCCGTGGCCCGCCCAGTACTCGGATGGTGTGTGGGTGTACATGATCTTGGGCAGGCCGCCTTGGACCATTAGCCGGGACAGCAGCCCGTCGGTGAGTCCTGTCTCCGGGTCGGTCTGGGCCACGTCGCTGAAGGGGAAAAGGCTGTTGCCGCTGCGGGTGGCCTGGCTGGAGGGTTGGGCGAAACGGTGGTTGAACTCGCCCATCTTTCCCCCGGCCACGTGGGGTATGAAACCGTCGAAGGCCACTTGTCCCGCTTCGTCCCGGTTTATACCCAGGTACAAGAACAGTCTGAGGAACCGTCCGCTCTGGGACACACCGAAGCTGTAGGCATGATCGACACTGCCAGCCAGCGGGTTGCCATCTTTGGCCGAAGCGTAGCGCAGGAAGGTGGTCAGGTCCCGGGTAGCCAGCATGCCCAGACCGACCACAGGGGCGCCGGTGGTGGTGAAGATGACCTGATACACCTTGCCCGGCTCGAACCCAGCGGGAAGATGCACGTGGCTGTCATCTGGCACAGCCTGGCCGTTCTCCAGGCGAGCAAATGACCACTGGTCCCTGGGGATGATGGACTCCGGTCCGTCTTCGTGGTCCTGGACGGTGAGTATGGCGCCCGGTTCGTTCACATCGGAGACGGTGTAGGGCCGGTGGTTCCTGCTGGAGAGGAATTCCACCTGGGAAGGGGAGTTCAGTTGGAAGGTGACAACAACCTTCCCTGAGATCGGCTTCCCGTTTTCGATGGCCTCGGGAATATCGACCCGCAGCATGCCGGGCACGTCGGGGACATCATGCTGCCAGGCGCACCAGACCACGTTGTAGCCCTCCTTCATGAGAAAACCGTTGCCGGGGTCCATTGGGGCTTCGGGCGAAACCTCGGGCGCGCTGTTGATGTTCCGCAGCGCCAGGGGCTTGCCCCGGTTGGGCACGTCCAAGAGGATGCGCCGGTTGCCCTTGGACGGGTCCACCGGGCGCAAAATACGAAAGTCTGTGGAGAAGTTGACCAGTCCCGCAGAGTCCCGCGGCGCCAATCGGATATCGGCGATGGTCTCATTGGCAGGGCTTTCCGGGTCTACGGCGAAATGGACAACCCCATCCAACTGCTCGTAGGCGCCCGCTTGCCCAAAATCCTGGCCACCGGCAAATGGCTGGGTGGTCTTGATCTCTAGCTTGGTCACTGGCATGGCTTCTTCTCCCGCGGAATTTCCTATGGGGCCGGACCGGTTATGTCAGGACACCGGCCGCCCCGGTAGGCCCGAAATTTTCTGCCTAGAAGATACCACGGCTGCCAACGGGGCGTACGCCATCAACGAATCATCTGGATTGGCCCGGGCGCACCCGGCAATAATGGCCGCCCCCCGGTTCGGCCTACGGGGAGCCAAGCGGCCCAGGGCGCGTAGTATAATCCGGGCCCTGCCGCATATGGCTTGGAGAGGGACTCATGCAGATCGGGATGTTCTACCAGGTACAGGTGCCCAGACCGTGGACGCAAACCAGCGATTACGACCGCCACTGGGAGATGATGGACCAGGTCGTCCTGGCCGAGGAACTGGGCTTCTCCACCGTTTGGCTGGCCGACCACCAATTCCGCACCGAGTGGTCCCACTCCAGCGCGCCGGATGTTACACTGGCCGCCATCAGCCAGCGCACCTCCCAGATGAGGCTGGGCATCGCCGTCGCCGTCCCTCCCGTCCAGCACCCACTGCACATCGCCGCCCGCACGGCCACCCTGGATATCTTGAGCAACGGCAGAGTGGACCTGGGCATCGGCCGTTCCGGCTATCCCTACCAGATGGCGGCCTTTGGCGTTGATCTGGAGAACGCCACGGGCATGGTGGAAGAGGCGTTGGAGATAATCCCCAAGGCCTGGACCGAGGGGGAGTTTTTCTATCAGGGGGAATTCTTCAACATCCCTCTCCGGGAAGTCCACCCCAAGCCGGTGCAGGCGCCCCATCCTCCCATGTGGCTGGGCTGCAGCCGCGAGGAGACCTTTCGCAAGGCCGGGGAACAGGGACTGGGCTGCCTGGCCATGTCCGGCGGCGGGCCCGAGCGGCTGACCCAGCTCATCAATGCCTACCGGGAGGGCATCCGGGATGCGGCACCCGTGGGGAAATCCGTCACGGACCGGGTGTCCATCAGCACGCTGGCCATATGCGCCGAAAACCGGAAGAAAGCCCAGGAACGGGGCGCCGAGGTCCTGGACTGGTACCGCCGCCAACAGGACCTGCGGGATGTGAAAGTCTGGCAGGAACAGGACCGGAACAATGTGCCCGTCGATTACCAGTGGCACTACCAGCGTTCCACGGCGACGGACTCACCCAAGCGGAACGAGACATCGTCCCTGGACCAGATCAAGGAAGGGCGGTATTGCATCGGGGACCCCGACGACTGCCTCAGATTTCTTGAACAGTATTCTTCCACCGGAGTGGATGAGATCATGCCCCTATTCCAGATAGGCCCCATGGAAGACAGCGAGGTCAAGGAAACCCTGCGGCTGTTCGGGAAATACGTCATCCCCCATCTGGACAAGACCGAACAGGCGGACAACGTCACGGCTGAATAGTTCTTCCCCAGCGGCCGGGCCGCCGAAAATCCCGCTGGATTCGCCGGCCCAATATCCATCCAAATACCCCCATACTCTCGCAGTCCGGGGGTTCTTCATTTATTATGTCCTCTGAATTGGGCATCGAACGGACTCCTGCGGCCACAGTCGGCCTACGGGAATTGGAGGAAGGACAATGGCAGCACTCACCGACAATATGACATTTGGGACCTTTATGGCCCCCTTCCACCGGGTGGGCGAGAACCCGACTCTGGCCCTGGAGCGGGACCTGGAGCTGATCGAGTGGCTGGACGACCTCGGCTTCGATGAGGCCTGGATCGGCGAACACCACAGCGGAGGTTGGGAGACCATCGCCTCGCCCGAGGTGTTCATCGCCACCGCCGCCGGCCGCACCCGCCACATCCGCTTCGGCACCGGCGTGGTCAGCCTGCCCTACCACCACCCCTACATGGTGGCCAACCGCATGGTGTTGCTGGACCACCTGACCAGGGGGCGGGTCATGCTGGGCGTGGGTCCCGGCGCACTGGCCTCCGATGCCAACATGTTCTGCATCGACCCCGAACGCCAGCGGGAGATGATGGAAGAATCCCTGGACGTCATCATGCAGCTCCTGGACGGCGGCGAGCCGGTGACCGCCGAGACCGACTGGTTCAAGCTCAAGGACGCCACTCTGCAATTACGGCCCTACCAGAAGCCGTCACTGCCGGTGGCCGTCGCCTCGGTACAGTCGCCCGCCGGAGTTCTCCTGGCCGGGAAACATGGCGTGTCGGTCATCTCTCTGAGCGTGCCCCGTGACGTGGTCAGAACGACCAGCCTGAAGGACCAATGGGCCATTGCAGAGGAGACCGCTGCCAAGCACGGAAAGACCGTTGACCGAAAGGACTGGCGGTTGTCCGTGGGTTGCCACCTGGCCGAGACCAGGGAGCAGGCCTTTGAGGACATCCGCGTGGGAGCGGGCCGGGTGGTCACCGAATACACCGGCGGCACCAACGGCAACCCCATCCCGCCGGTACCAGCCAACGAGGTTGTCGATTACATGGTGGAGAACAACCAGTGGATCGTGGGGACGCCCGAGGACTGCATCGCTGGTATCGAGCGGCTGCAGGAAGCCAGCGGCGGTTTCGGCGGTCTGCTGCTCCGGGCCGAGGACTGGGCGCCCCGGGACAAGTTGCACCGCAGCTACGAGCTGATGGCCCGTTACGTCATGCCCCAGTTCCAGGGCAGCCTGACGGGCATCATCGGCTCCCAGCAGCGGTCGGCCAGCATGAAGGAAGCTCTCCAGGCCAACCGCAGGGCCGGTCTGAAACGGGCCACCGATTCATACCTGGCCACCAAAGAACAAGCATAGATAACCGGACCACATTGGAGGGACCATGAAGTACGACGTTGTAATAGTAGGCGGCGGGGCCGCCGGATCTGTAATCGCCAGCAGGCTGGCCGAAGACCCCAATACCTCCGTCCTGGTGCTGGAAGCAGGGCCAGACTACCCAAACCCTGAGTTCCTACCCGACGAGATCAAATTCGGCGGCACCCGGTACGCGGAGGCCCCGGACTCGGAGCACAACTGGGCCTTGCGGGGCACCATCACCGAGGAGCAGGGCGAGATCCACGTGGCCCAGGGTCACGTCATCGGCGGCGGGTCGTCCATCAACGGCCAGGCCATGCAGCGGGGCTTTCCCGAGGACTTCGATTCCTGGTCGGCCATGGGCAACGACGAATGGTCCTACGACAAAGTCCTGCCCTTCTTCCGGAAGTCTGAGACGGACATGGACATCAAGGACGACTTCCACGGTACCGACGGCCCCATGCCGGTGCGCCGCCGCCAGACCGGCACCTGGCCCGACATCCAAAAGGCCTTCCATGAAGCCGTTTTGGCTGCCGGTTACGGCGACGTCGAGGACACTAACGGGCCCAACCCCGCCGGCATCGGCGTCTCTCCCTCCAACAACCTGGACGGCCTGCGGATGAGCGCGGCCATGACCTATCTGAACCCTGTGCGCCATTGCCTGAACCTCACCGTACGCGGCAACGTGTCGGTTAGAAAGGTCTTGATCGAGGGTGGAAAGGCGGTCGGCGTTGAAGCCGAGAGCGGCAGTGAGGTCTTCACCATTGAGGCCGGCAAGGTCGTTTTGAGCTCGGGCGCCATCAGGTCTCCCCAGCTTCTGATGCTCTCGGGCATCGGCCAGAAGGCGCAGCTTGAGAAGTTCGGCATTCCCGTCATCAAGGATTCCCCTGGCGTCGGCGACCACCTGTGGAACCACCTGAGCGCCCAGGTCACCTTCAAGGTCAAAGACGGTAAGACGGTGGTCGGCGACAACGATGACGCCATCCACTTCAGCCTGCACTACACCGCCGACGGCTCCAGCGAAGCCAACGACATGGTCCTTCGCACCAACTCGGTGGTTGATGAGCGGGAAGAGAAGGTACGCGGTGTGCGCACCAAGTACATCACCGGAGCCGTCGACCCGGAACAGTGCGCGCGGATCATGTGCACGCTGGGCCTGCCCGACGGTTCCGGCTACGTCCGTTTGGCTTCGGCCGACCCGGGCGAGCAGCCGGAATTCAATTACCAGTACTTGAAAAACGAGAACGACGCCCGGCGGGTGCGCGACGGCGTCCGCATGGCGGTCAAGGTTCTGGAGTCGGACGCCTACAACGACGTGATGGACTACCGGATCGCGCCCACGGACGACATCCTGGCCAATGACGAGTCCCTGGACAAATGGATCAGGGAAACCGTGGGAACGGCCCGCCACGTGTCCGGCACCTGCCGGATGGGGCCGGACTCCGACCCCACGGCGGTGGTCGACCAGACCTGCCGGGTCAAGGGGGTGGAGCAGCTTTGGGTGGTGGATGCCTCAATCATGCCCAGGGTCCCCCGGTCGGGCGGCTCCCATGCCACCGTCCTCATGATTGCCGAACGGGCCGTGGGGTGGATAGCCGAGGGCTAGGAACCAACTCACAGCACATCTACTCAAACGAAAAGCGCCCCAGGGGAGCCAGCCTCTGGGGCGCTTTTCTATTCTTCGGCTGTAGCCTAGTGGCGGTGGCCGGCGGCCCGTTGTGGCGGGGCCAATGGCACTGCCAACAGCACTATGGTTGCCACCAGATAGATGCCTGAGATGTAGAGGAACGCAGCCTCTATACCCTGGGCATCGAAGAGTTGACCGGCGATCAGCGGGGACGCGGCCGCAAGGGCGAACCTGGAGAACGAGAAGACCCCCAGGGTGCTGGCGGCCACCTTTTCACCCACAACGTCCAGTGCCGCTGCGGTGAGGATGGGCTGGTCACTGAACAGGAACGTGCCCAGGAAGGCCAGGATGATTATCAGGCCGATACCCTCTCCGAATGGAATCAAAAGCGCGGTCAGGGCTGAAAGACCGATCAACCCCGGGATGAGCACCAACTTCCGGCCCAGCCGGTCGGAGATGTAGCCGGTGACCGGCGTTGCGAAGACGCCAACTCCCACCAGAAGGGCGATGTGCAGTCCCAATGAAGCGTTGCCCAGCCCCAGTTCTTCGTCCAGGCCCAGGTACAGGGCCAAGAAGGGGAGGAAGGCCACGTTGGCCATGCCCCTAAGCCCGGCCACAGCCATGATTCCCCACAAACGGGGATGCTCCCGGAACGATTCCTTGGTATTTGCCATCTGCTCCCGGAAACGGGCGGGGCGGGCGTTCTCCGTGCCGGAGTGGCCGATATCGCGAAAGGCCCAGAACACCAGAAAGGCCAGGAAGATCGGCACGGCCGCATAGATGCTTAGGATTCCCCGCCAACTCAATGTCAGCAGGAGCACGCCTGTCAGGGCGGGTCCCAACACATCGCCGATGTTGCCGCCCACTCCGTGGATGGACAGGGCGGAGGCACGGTGGTGGCTGAACCGGTGGGAAAGTGCAGCCGTGGCCGGCAGGTGCCACATGGAGGCGGCAGCAGCCACGATGGCCATTCCCAGCAGCAGGACCGGGTAGACCGGCGACGTGCCCATGATCAGCCAGCCGATGCCGAACAGGGCCATACATGCGGTCAACACGGCGCCCCAATGGCGGCGGAGCATGTCGGTGACTACTCCACCGGGGAGGGCGATGATGCCTGAGACGACCTCTCTGGTTGTCGCGATCGCCCCTACTTGTAGGCCGCTGAGTGAGAACGTGGCCACCACCTCGGGCAGCATCACAAAGAAGCTCTGACTGAACCAGTGGAAAACCCCATGACCGCCGCTGAGTCCGGTCAGGATGAACTGGGCGGTGCTGCGAACGCCCTTGGCCTCTTCGTGGGCGTGATGGTCATGGTGATCGTGATGTGTGTGGGCCTCCGCCATATCTACTCCCCCTCTGCGATGGCGACCGGATTCTCCGAATGGGAAATTCCCCTCTGGAGGTTGGCCAGGCCATTATGCCAGAACAACACCCCTGATTGACAGCTTGGGCCGCCGTATGACCCGATATTCCCGTGAATCGCCGCCGCCGTGACCTGTTGGGCCACCCCCGGGAGCCTCTGGGACCTCGGAAGGGGCCCAGACAGATACTCGAAGCGGGCTGGATGTCACTTAGCCGGACGCACCGCGGATGAAACAATTGAAGGTGCCTCATTATTGAAGGTGCCTCATTAATGTAGGGGGCCCCTGTTTCCCGAATTTGGACCTTGAAATCGCGTAGATATGACTAAAATATTGGTCGTCGACGACGACAGCCGTATCAGAATGCTGGTCACCGCCGAACTGACCGCCGTCGGATACGAGACAGTGGAGGCCGAAAACGGCGCCGTCGCGCTGGAGCGGGTCTACACCCAGCAGCCAGACCTGGTGATTCTCGACCAGATCATGCCGGTGATGGAAGGTCTGGAAGTCCTGAAGGTCTTTAAGCACAACGACCAGACGGCCCAGATACCAGTGATCTTGCTTACCGCAGAGGCGGCGATCGATAACGAAGAGAAAGCTTTGGACCTGGGGGCGACCCACTATGTTTCCAAGCCCTGGAGAATCGGCACAATCCCGGCGGTCATCAGGGTTGCCTTTCGGGAAGCCGGCAGGCCTGACCTGATTGTGGAGCAGAAACAAGTCAACAAGAAAGCGCCGGCAAAAAATGTCTCCGGAGACGGGCCGGGCGACGCAACCCCGCCGGGCCTGGCAGCCGACGACGACGGGGGCGGCGTAGCCGAAACGACTAGCAGCGCCGCCGGTATCGAAAGATCGGCCAACCCCAACATCAAGACTGTAGCGGCGAAACCCGCCGGTGAACCGGCCGTGAATGTCAAAAAGGTGGAAAGGTCGGAGGTACAAGATACCCCTCCCATGGATGGGGACCCAGATACGGTAGACCCCGGACCCCGCGACGAGGTGGTTACTGAGGCGGAGAACAGACCGGAAACGCCCTTCACCTTTGATTGGGGCGAAGACATCATCAACCCTCCGAAGTCCGTCGAAGTGGAGAAGTATGACTCGGTATTTCTGAGCACTGGAAACCCGCTACTGGACCTCAAACTGAGTGGGGGTGTTCCCCGTGAGGGACTGTCCTGCATAGAAGGAGGGCCGTCCACAGGGAAGAGCGTGCTCTCCCAGCACTTTGCCCACGCCGGCCTCAACGGTGGGTACCGGGTTTCCTACCTGTGCTCCCAGCGCAGTCCGGCGGCCCTGGTCACCCAGTTTGCGTCATTGGGCATGGACCCGGCGGCCCACGTGGCGGACGGGCGGTTGAACATATGCGCCATACCGCTCCGGGACTCCACCGGCCGGAAGACCGGCGGTCTGGCGGAGTTGGTCGGGCACATCGTGGCCGGACTCTCCGAAGCCCAGTTCGTGATTATCGACGACCTGACCGGCATCGTGACTGGGGAGCAGGAAGAGGCGGTAATCAACTTCCTGGAACAGTGCAAAGCGCTGGGCAACGCGGGACATTCCATAGTCATCGCGGCCAACCCCGACTCTATGGCCGACGGCGGGCTGCTCAGCGTCCGCTCTCTGGCCGACGTCTACCTGGGATTGGAGGCCGAGAAGACGGGCAGCCGCATCAACAATGTGCTGGAAGTCTTCAAAGTCAGCAACGCCGAAGCCATGACCGGAAACCGGGTCAACTTCAACATTGAACCCGGCCTGGGAATCCGGATCAGCGCCATTTCCAAAGCCAGCGGTTAACCTCTCCTAGAGCACGCCCGCTTCGGCCAGGTAAGCCAGGTCCGTTTTCTTCAGACCCAGACCCCCGCAGTAGATCTCCTCGTTATGCTCGCCGACCAACGGCGCCCGGGTCGAGATCCGCCAGGGCGACCCGTTGTAGATACCGGCGGCGCCGGGATACTTGAATGTACGCCCCAGCTCCGGATGGTCAACATCCACCCAGAAGCCACGGTCGTTCAAGTGGCCTTCGTCCACCAGCTCGTCCGCCGAGCGGATGGCGCCCCAGTTGAATCCCCGTTCCTGGCCCCCGTGGGCAATCTCGTCCCGGGTCAAGCTGGCGGCGAACCTGATGACCACGTCTTCGATGTGCGTTGTGCTGGCGGCGAAAACCTTGGGGTCCTGGTACTTCTCGTCACCCAGGTCATCGGCCATGCCGTGGCTGTCCAACCACTCAACCAGGGCCGGGAATTGCCGGAACGTAACCCTGGAAGCCGAGGCATTGACGTACTTGCCGTCCTTGCAGAGCAGTTGACTCAAAGCTGTGGGTGTGACTGCAGCGTGTCTGCCGGTCTGGCGTTGCACGACTTTACCCTGGTAGATGAAGGTGTTGACGTGCATCTCGGTGGTGAGAGCGCAAGCGTCGTGGACCGAGGCGTCGATGTACTGCCCGGCCCCCGAACCGGTCCGGTGCATCAGCGCGGCGACGATGGCCATGTAGGCGTAATGGCTGCCGATGTGCCAGGCGTTGCCGCCGCCCGGCGCTATGGGGATGTCCCCTGAGACGTGTTCACTGTCGTACCCGCAGCAGCCCATCTGTCCTCCAGCGGCCAAGTGGAGCAGGTCTCCGGCCCGGAAGTCCCGCCAGGGGCCGGTCTGTCCGAAGGATGTCAGGGAGCACATGATGAGTTTGGGGTTGGACTTTTTCAGTTCCTCATATCCCAGGCCTAGGGATGGCAGATACCCGGCGTCGAAGGTCTCCAGAACTACGTCGGCGGTAGCCGCCAGCCTCTTGAATAGGTCGCGCCCGTCCTCGGTCTCCAGGTTCAGGGTGATGCCCCGTTTAGAGGTGTTGTAGTGCCAGAAATAAAGGCTGCGTTCCCGGTGGGGCAGGTCGTCCAAGAAAGGGCCCACAGACCTGGCGTTCTCTCCGGCGGTTGGTTCTATCTTGATGACCTCGGCGCCCAGGTCGGCCATCAGTTTCCCGCAGTATTGGCCCTTCTCATCGGCCAACTCCAAGACCCGCAAACCGGAGAGCGGGCCCTGTTGCCGGTCTTCCTGGCCGGCCGAGATTACCTTCCCGTTGTTCCGGCCAGTACCCGGTCCGGTGAAGGGCAGAGGGTCTCCCTCTATCATCTCGTCCATGTAGGGATAGCGATCCAGGGTCGCGGGCCAAAAGGTGTTGTCCTCATAGCCGGAAACAAACTCCTCGTGGCTGAGGCCCAACATACCCTCGAAAATCTCCTGGTTGTGCTGGCCGATTAACGGCGCCGGCAGGTGGTTGAAGGCCGGGGTCTCAGAGAGTTTGAAGGGGGCGTTCTGGAATTTCCAACTGCCCACCACCGGATGGTCGAGCTCGGAATACAGTCCCCGATGCCTCAGCTGGGGGTCGTCGTCTACCCTGTTTCCAGTGCTCTGTACCGGCATGGCGGGCACGCCCGACTTCTGGCACAGCTCCATCAGTTCGTATTTTTCCAGACCCTGGGCCCACTCCTGGATGCCCTGGTCCATCTCCTCTTGATGCTGGAGCCGGCCGCTCAGGGTGTTGAACTTGGCGGCAACCGCCCATGCGGGAGAGCCCATGACTCCGACCAAACGCCGCCAATCCTCATCGGAGAAACAGGCAATGGCACACCAGTCGTTGTAGCCGCCGCCCTTGGTCCGGTAGGCATTGTGGGGGGCCGTTGTCGGCCCCCGGTAGTTGTTGAGTACCGGTGTGCCGGGCCAATAGGCGCGGTTGCCGGGGGGATATCCCTCCCTCCGTGAGGAGCGGCCATTCACGGTGGCGTCCAGCAGGGCAGACCCGTTCAGGGTCACGCCGACAATCATCTGGGAGAGGTCAACGTGCTGGCCCAGGCCGGTCATGTTCCGGCGGTATAGGGAGGTCATGGTGGAGAAGGCGATGTACATACCGCCGGTGTCATCCAGGTAGGACCATCCCCAACCCGCGGGCTGCTCGCCCGGCAAGCCGGACAGGAATGTCAATCCGGAGAAAGCCTGGGCGATGGGGCCCATGGTCAGGTACTCTCGGTGCCGGCCGGTGTGCCCGAACCCGGACTGGGAGACGTAGACGATGTCCGGCTTGATCTTCTTCAACTCGTCATAGCCCAGGCCCCAACTCTGGAGGGCTCTGGCGCTGAAGTTTTCGACGACCACGTCGGAGACGGCCACCAACTTTTTGATTATCTCCAGGCCCCTCTCCGAGCGGAGATTCACGGTGATGCCCTTCTTGTTGGCGTTGGTGTCGTTGAAGTTGGTGGCGGTGTTGAGATTGGGCTCCATGCCCGGAGGCGAGAATCCGGTGGTCCGGCCCCTTTCGTTCAGCGGCCATTCCACCTTGATCACCTCGGCTCCCAGGGCTCCGAGCCAGCGGGTGGCCCAGGGACCCGCCCTCACCCAGGTGAAATCCAAAACCCGGACGCCTTCCAACGAACCGGGGGTCGCCGTGAATTGTTCTTGGTTCGGGGCCAATATTCCCTCCCTGGTTTCCCGCCGCCGGAAACCGAGGCCGCGTCTTTGAGCACGAATATACCCATGGCGGGCAGGGGCGTCAATTGGGAGTTGGGTTCGGCCAGGTAAGTGCGCTTGACGATACTTTCCGCGCGGACTACGCTCCCATACGTACAGCCAGCCAAGCCTTCCATGAACAGCGAGGAGCAACAGAATATGAAGTTACAGATCATGTCCCCCGCCGCGGACAGAGTCGATTTCAAGGTCCCGCCCGCCCCTCGCCTGTCCAGCCTCGAAGGCAAGACCATTGGGCTCTACAACAACATGACCGGCGGAGCGGATATCGCGGTGGACCGTGCGGCCGAACACATCGCCAAACGCTTCTCCGGCGTGAAGTTTGAAAGATACGGCGGCGAGCTCCGGTCAGGACGCCCCGCCCTCAGCCGTGGCACCCACATAGACGAAGAAGAGGCAGCCCGAATCGCGACCGAGGTTGACGCCATGATTGGCGCCACCGCCCATTGAGGGGGCTGCACGTCGTGGCTTGCCCATGACATGGTGGCCATCGAACGGGCCGGCGTCCCCGCCGTGGGCATCGCCGCCAGGAGTTTCGCCAGGGCCTGGCAGTCCTGCGTGGATGGCTGGGGTCAGCCGAACGCCCAGTTCGTGACCATCCCCCACGCCACCACAGGGCAGCAGGCCGACTTCATCCACCGGATGGTGGACGAGCAGATAGACGGCATCATCCAAGCCCTGACCACCATCCCGGCGTCCTCAGGTGCCAAGAGGGGTCCCAGGGCGGCAGGTCAAGCGACCGAGACTTTCACCGTAGACATGGACGAGACGCCTGCTGGGATGGACGCCGTGAACCGGTTCCTCACCGAGCGCGACTGGAGCGACGGCATACCGGTCATTCCGCCCACTCCCGCCGCCGTGGAGCAGATGCTGAAGGGCACCAAACGGGCTCCCCAGGATGTGCTCATGGTGATGGAGCCGGGATTCGGGTTGGCCACCGTGGAAAAGATCGCCATCAACGCCGTCATGGCCGGCTGCCGGCCGGAGCAGTTCCCGGTGCTGCTTGCCGCCATAGACTGCCTGGCAAAACCGGAGATGAACCACCGGGATATGCAGGTCTCCGGCCATACCGAAGCGCCCATAATTCTGGTGAACGGACCCGTGGCCAAGAAGGCCGGTATAAACTTCGGCACCACGGCCATGGGGCCCGGCGTCGTGAACAGCGCCAACACCGCCATTGGCCGGGCCCTGCGTCTATGCCTGATCAACATCGGCTACTGCAACGCCGGCGCCGGAGACCCCAACTTCATCGGTCTGCCCACCAAGTTCGGGATGTGCATCGCCGAGAATGAGGAAGTCTCCCCGTGGCAGCCCTACCACGTGGACAGGGGTTTCAAGGCCGACGAGAGCGCGGTGACGGTGGTGACAGTCACCGGCCCGACCACCATCATCGACCCCCGGTCCAAAACCCACGAAGACACGCTGAACAACATCGCCTCGATGATGTTCTATCCCAACTCCGGGGGAGGCTCTTGGATCAAGGGCTGGCAGTCCGCCCAGGTGGGCCACACCAATAAGCGGGTCCCATACCAGGGGCCGTACCACCCCATTCTCCTCAGCCCATCGCGGGCCGTCATCATGGCGGAAGCCGGCATGAGCAAGCAGGATGCCCAGGAGTGGCTGCACCAGAACAGCCGGGTCTCGTTGCAGTCTGCCCTGGGAGTAGGCGGCATGCCCACCGACGCCGACGGCAATTGGCTACACCACCCAGAGCTGCAGCACCTGGCGGACGACCCGGATGCCACCATCCCAGCGTTGGAGAGCCCCGAGCAGTTCCTGCTCTTTGTCACCGGCGGATCGACCCACTACGCCAACTTTTTCTACGGGACCTACGGCATAGCCACGTCCCCTGTGGAAGACGTTTAGCCCATAATCCTCGCGACCCTGGTTATTTCGGGCCCTTGGCTGGAGTCAATTGTCGAAGTTCACCGCAAACGCGGTCCGGGCGGGGTATCCGCTATCGGTCTTCCGGTACCGAGATTTCTCCTTTGTCTGGAGTTCCACCACCCTGGTGACCATGGGCACGCAGATGGAGGCGGTGGTCCTGGGCTGGTTCGTACTCACGCTGACCGACTCGCCTTTCCTGGTGGGGGCGATTTCGGCGGCCCGGATGGCCCTGAACGTGCTGGCCCTATTCGCCGGCGCCGTGGCCGACCGCGTCCCCCGTCACCGTCTTCTGGCAGGCGTGGAGTTTTCTATGACCGCCTTCTCCCTGGTGATGCTGGCCCTGATCCTCAGCGGTCTATTGGAGACGTGGCACGTATTCGGGGTGGCGGTGATCGCCGGGATGGTACGTGTGTTCCAGATGCCTGCCGCCCAGTCCCTGGTGGCCGACACCCTGCCGCCCGAACGCCTGGCCAACGGCGCCGCGTTCAACACACTGGGCAGGAATATCGCCATGCTGGCCGGGCCGCTTTTGGGCGGGATCCTTTTCAAGGATTTCGGCCCAGAGGGTGCTTTTGCCGCCGTAGCGGCCCTGTATTTCCTGAGCGGCTGGGTGGCCCTCTATATAAGACTGTCGGGCAGCATCAGCCACCGGGACCCGGAACCGGTCCTCAGGACCATGATAGGCGGACTGAAGTACGTCAAAGGTCAACAGGTGCTTTGGGGGACGCTGGTATTGGCCCTGATCATCGAGTCCTCGGGATGGACCTTCCACACGACATTGATGCCCATATTCGCCCGGGATGAATTGGGGGTCGATTCCGCCGGCTTGGGCTGGCTGCTGTTCGCCTTCGGTATCGGTGCGGTGACGGCGGCGCTGGGTTGGGCCATGATTGGCAGCATGCGCCATGTGGGTAAATTGATGATCGGGTCTGTGGTGGTGTGGCACGCCAGCATCCTGCTGTTTTCCGCCACTCCTTCCTTCTACCAGTCCATGGCGATTCTCACCATAACCGGCGCTGGCTTCGCGTCGACCCAGTTCTTCATCCTATCGGCGTTGCTGGGCAACACCCTGGCGGAATACCGGGGCCGGGTGATGAGCCTGCGTTCCTTGGCCATCTACGCCTTCGCCCTGGGCAGCATGTCCTCGGGCGCCATGGCCGGACTCTGGAGCGCGCCCCACGCGGCAACCATCGTTGGGACGATGGGCATCGTCCTGGTGCTCCTTCTGGCCCTGCTGGCGCCCAAGTTGAGAAGACTCTAGCCCCCGGGCGGGCTACTGGCCGAAGATGGCCACCGCGTCGGCGGCTTTCACACCCTGGCCCCCGGGTAGGACCATCAGCGGGTTTATATCCAGCTCGGCCAGGCTACCCTCCAGTTGGGCGCCCATCTGGGAGACCTTGATCAGGGTATCGACCAGGGCATCGACATCCGCGGCGGGACGGCCCCGGAATCCTTCCAGCAGCCGGGCCCCCTTGACCTGGGCAATCATCTCTCTGGCGTCGGTTTCATCGATGGGGCAGAGCCGGAGGGCAACATCGTTGTAGACCTCGACCATCACCCCGCCCGACCCGAACAACAGGGTGGCGCCCAATTGGGAATCGTAGCTCAGACCCACGATGACCTCCACGGCGTCCTGGACCATCTCCTGAACCGAGATGCCGTTCGTTTCCATCCCAGACGAATTGGACGTTATCTCATCAAAGGCCGACCTGACCTCCGCCTCGCTGCTCAGCCCCAGTTTGACCAGGCCCGCCTCGGTCTTGTGGGGCATGCCGGTCACGTCGGCTTTCAGGGCGACCGGGAACCCGATCTCCTTCGCCGCCGCGGCGGCGTCGGCGGCGGTCTGGACCAGGGACTCCTGGGTTATGGGAATTCCCCACTCCGCCAGCAGGCCTTTGCTCTGGTGTTCAGAATGGGCAACCCCGCCCGTGGCGGCAAGGCGGTCGGCCGCGGCCTGTTGCTCACCGTTTATGGCTCCGACGGCGGGGAAGCCGGCCTTACCCCGGTGCCCCTGCCAGGCGTGGTAATCAAGGAGACTGCGCAGCCCGGTCGCCAGGCGGTTGGGGGTGTAGAAGACCGGGACTCTGGCCTCTTTCAGCATTCCCAGACCCGCCGTTTCTCCCCGGCTGCCAGTCCAGAGGAAGGCCAGGGCCTTCTCCTTGTCCAGGTCCCGCTGGGCAATCACCTGCTCGGCCTGGGCATCACCGCCGGCGCTGGCCACTACCAGGGTGCCCATGGCCGGGTCGTTGGCCATGAACTGCATGATGTCAGGGAAGGAGTCACTGTTGGCGAACCCGGTGACATCCGAGGGGTTGGAGGCCCAGCCGAAGCCCTTGAGGACGTCGTTGATACCATCACGGGCGGCGTCACTCAGCTCGGGGAGGTCCAGACCCGCCTGACCGCACATGTCGGCGGTGAGGGAGCTGATGCCTCCGGAGTGGGATACCACCGCCAGGCCTTTGGCCGGGGGCGGCGGCGAGTTGGCCAGGAGGTTGGAAACCTCCAGCAGCTCATCGTAGTCGGCGACACGTATCACCCCGTACTGGGCCAGCGCATCGTCGTAGAGGGCATCCAGACCGGTCAGAGCGGCGGTGTGAGACTGGGCCGCCTTGGCGCCCAGGTCCGACCGGCCAATCTTGATCAGCACTATGGGTTTGCCCCTTTCGGCCGCCAGTTTCGCCACCTCAATGAACTTGCCGGCGTCTTTGAAACCTTCGACGAACCCGGCGATGACCTTGGTATCGTCGTCATCGATCAGGTAGCGCACGAAGTCCGAGAAGTCCAGGTCCGCCTCGTTGCCGGTGGAGATGATGTAGCTGAGGCCGATGCGGCTGTCCAGTGCCCGGTTCAAGAATGGACCGAAGGCCGAGGCCCCGCTCTGACAGACCAGGCCCACCGGACCTCCCATTCCCTCGGCTCCCCTGGATGAGGAGGTGACCCAGATGTTGTCCTTGACGTTGGCCAGTCCTAGGCAGTTGGGGCCGCTGATGCGCAGTCCCGACTCCCTGGCGAAGGCGCCCACCTGTGCCTGCCGGTCCCGGCCCTCCTGGGTGCCCCGTTCTGAGAAGCCGGCCGATATCACTATTGCGGCCCTGGTGCCTTTCTCGTGAATCTCCTCCAGCACGTTCATCACTTGTCCGGAGGAAACAACGACCCCAACGACGTCGGGAGTTTCCGGAAGGTCGCTAACGCTGGGATATGACTTGACTCCCATGACCTCCTCGTAACGGGGGTTGACCGGGTAGATGTTCACCCGGTCTGCGGCCTTAAGAGCGGCGGCGAGCATCCGTCCACCGTACTGCATCCGGGGGGTGGCCCCAACCACAGCGATGGAACGCGGGTTGAGCATGTTGTGGATTGAGGCTAGTTGATCATCGGTCCAGGTAGTCAATTTTGGCTCCATAGTTATTGATTAGGTTATCCGTGGAATTACCTTGGGTCTCAGGGAAAGGTCAAAGGCTCCAGCTTCACCGTACGGCCGGTCTTGGCGGATTCCACCATAGCCCCGGTCACCTGCACCAGCTTGAGTCCGTCGATGCCGGAGGCGGTCGGTTCCCGGTCTTCGGCCATCGCCCGCTGGAAGTCTTCGATATTCCTAGTGACCAGGTAGACGAAGTCTGGTTCGTAGGCCACGGTGGTGTTCACGGTCTCGCTGGACACCCGCAGCTCTCCCTGCAGCCGGGGCCATGAGGCGTCGACCAGCACAACCTTTCCTTCGCTGCCGTAGAGGGCGACGTCGTTCTGGAACTCGGGCAGGCGCATCCCGCAGCACATGGTACCAATCGTGCCGCCGTCGAAGCGCAGGCACATGGTGGCCAGGTCTTCCAGGGGCCGTTCGGCGGTCTGCCCGTCGGTGATGGCGGCAATCTCCACCACCTGCTGATCCAGGAGGAATTGCAGGTCGTCGATGGCATGGACGCCGATTGTCAACATGGCAAAGGCGCCGCCGACCAACTCCGGGTGGGTCCACCAATCGCGCAGTCCGGCCCTGGGTATGGAGTGGACGTTGCCCCTCTCCCCCTGGCCCAACTGGGACTGGGCCAGGGCAACTGTGCCCAGGGCGCCGTCGGCCACCAACCGGCGGGTCTCGATGTGTCCCGGATGATGCCTAAGGTGCAGTCCCACGCCCAGTTTAACGCCCCGGGCGCGGCAGACCTGGAGCATCTCCAGGCCGTCGTCCATGTTCAGAGACAGGGGTTTCTCCACCAGCACGTGCTTGCCTGCCTCGGCTGCCATCTTGGTGTACTGGGCATGCAGGTGGTTGGGCGAAGTGATATAGACGGCGTCTATCCTGGAATCGCCGAGCACCTCCTCCACCGTGGTATAGCAGGTCTTGACGCCGTGTTTCTCGGCGAATGCTTTGCTCCGGCCGCGATCACGGCTGTGCACAGCCACCAACTCCGCACCCTCGGCCTGGTTGACGCCGGGAGCTCCCCTGGAATCGGCATAGTCGCCGCAGCTTAGGATTGCCCAGCCGATGGACATCTTTACTCCTGGTTCAGGATTCATGCCGCATGGCAGCAATCGAGGAAAAAGGCTTAGACCCCAACGGCAACCGCAGGCCTGAGACCCTGGCTCGGAGAAGCTTTCTCATAGCTGTCCGCCACCCGGAACAACAATCCCTCTTCGAAGGGGCCGGTTATGAACTGTACCCCGATGGGCAGTCCGCCCTCACTTGCTCCACAGGGCACGGTTATGGCAGGAAGACCGACGGAGTTCATGGGACTGGTATTGCGGGATATGATTCCGGAACCGGGGCCCCTGACCCGGTGGTCTTCGCCGTTGATATTTATGTACTCGGCATCGATCCTAGGCGCCGGCACCGGGGCCGTTGGGGTGACCAAGAAGTCAACCTGCTGCATGACCCGGGCGTATTCCTCCTGGATCAGTCGCTGGACCTTCAATGACTTGGAGTAGTCCTTTCCTAAAACGAACTGTCCGGGAATGGTGCGGTATAGGACATCGGGCCCGTAGTCTTCCCGGTTTGATTTGAGGAAGGGTTCGTGGGTAACGACGCCGTCAGCCATAGCTGCGATACGAAGCGCACCGACGTATTCCATGGCGGGCAAGCTGACCTCTTGAAGTTCGGCGCCCAGTTCCTCCAGGGCGGCGATGCTCCCACGCACCGCCCTTTCCACCTCCGAGTCCAGGACGTCGAAGTAATGATTGGAGGGAACACCCATCTTCAGGCCCTTCAGCCCCTGCCCCAGCAGGGCGCTGTAGTCGGGGACGGGCACGGGCACCGCGCTGGGGTCCAGCGGGTCGTTGCCGGCGAGGACTTGGAGCACCAG
>CEVA01182295.1_pt1 | contig 24667 bp, 30 predicted proteins | sample 361521 | NCBI WGS metagenome assembly CEVA01 (sample SAMEA2622823, study PRJEB7988) | marine metagenome | isolation source: saline water (ENVO:00002010), including
TTTTTTCCTTTATCATCTTCCTGAATGTTTATATAAAAAGCTTGACCATTAATTCCAGTATTCATTTCTAAACAGAAGTTGGTTATAAATAAATTGCTTGATGAATCAATTAAATCAAGACCGTCTATTATGAAAGTAGATATACTGTTTTCTGCTGCATTATTTCTTATGAAAAATAGTAAGGGATAATTTTTTTTATTAAACCGCATATGTTAACTCCAAGTATTCTCTCCAGTCAGGGTTTTCTTTAATTAAATTAGCTAAATCTTCTTGCTTTGTTATATACGTATCTATTAAATTTTCATTTTTAAATATATCAAATGAATCTATATGATTATCCATTTCTTCTCTATTTGAATCAAATACTTCGTTTAGCCAATTAATAATAAAACTATTTAACTTTTTGTTTCCTATGTTTACGCTAACCTCTATTATCGGCAGAATTGTTGTTCTTCTTCCAGTTTTACTTTGAGATATTATTTTTTCCACTATATCTTTATCCAACAATAAAATAAAAAAGAAGTCTCTTAATTCATTCTCAATTGTATTAATTGTTGATTTGGCTATTTTTCCTTTATAAAAATCTATAGTTCCTGCCGCTTTATTTTCACCCAAATGATAAACTTCAATATTTAAATTACCTTCCAATGATTCATTCAACATTATTTCAAAGTAACTTCTTTGTTTTTTATTTTTATGACAAGAACGCAAATAATAAACGCTATGAAAATTTATTCTATTTAGAGAATCTTTACTGAGCATATGACTATTTTTATACATTGTCTTAGGTGAGTTCTTACCATTTTTTTTCTTTATATAATCAAGCAACTCAAACAAATTTTTTTGTTTCATTTTTCACCTTTAAAAATACAAGTTTCAATTCATTTATTATATCATATTTAAGCACTGGATTCAAACCACTTGAACCTTGAAAAATATATGATTTTAAAGTAAAATAAGGCAACTAAATAATCATAAGGTTTTTAAAATAATGAACATTGTATTGAGACTTGAAAAAATCAATAAAGAATACACAAAAGACAAAGATATTGAGTCTGCTATTTTTAAAATGAATGCTGCATTCGAAGAATCAAAAGAGTACCGATATGACGTTGCAGTCGCTTGCTTTGAAGAAGAACTTCATTTTCGTGTCTATGAAGAAAAATGGATTAAAGAATTCACCAAACTAAAAAGCGATATCGAAGATTCAGATTCTTGTTCAAAAATGTTTGCAATGATCTTCCAAAATGTTGCATTTCGTGGTCGTGACGGCTTAGATATTGAGAGTTTTGCTTTCAAAAAAGCTATTGAATGTTTAACAGGTAATGACTTCAAAAGATATGAATCAGCAGCCATTGAATCTCATTATGAACTCTTAAAGCTAACAAGCCAAGGACGATACTCTGAAAGTTTTGTTGATTTTCATATTAAAGAATCAAAAGGTTCTGCTTATGAAGAAACTGTTAAAGATAACTTAGAAAGATTAAAAAAAGAAACCGCTATCTAGCGGTTTTCTTATATGCCATATTCCAACTCTAACATGTTTAACCAATCTTCTATTGGATTTGTTTTTAATGTTTGAAAAAAATAGTTATTATTTTCATTAAAATAAAAATCTAACAATTTTAATTTTTCTATGTTTGATAAATCAAAAGCTTGTTCATCGGTTATAATTTCTTTTTCATAAAGTTTATATAAGAGAGCTTGAAAAACGAGGTCTAGATTCTTAGTTTTATCAATTCTTGTATTGAAATCTGAAGCTTCTGGTAATAAGCGATGCGTTTCTTCCTCTAATGTAATTTCATTTAAATTGTTCTTTTTTTTCTCAACATCTTCATTGCTTTCTTCAACAACACCAGAAGCAATAATTTCTGTCAAAAAGCACTCTTTTAAAAACTTGCAGTTTTCAACCTTAATTTCTCTTTCACTTTTATTCTTTTGCTTATTTTTTTGATTTGAATTGTTGAAATCATAATAATTTAAAGAATATCGACATACACCTTCATCTGTGCTTAATCTATATACTACGATACGTTCGTCTTCATCCATAAATCGAATTCGAGTATTAACAGATATTTTTTCATCAGAATCTCGATTTAATGAAACCATTGTTAAAAGTCGTTCTTTTGTATTTAATGACTTTAAGTAATTAAAAAACTTCAAATCTTGGTTATTTTGCATAATTAAACTCTATCATTTCTTTCCAATTATCTTCATTGTTATTTCTTAACAAATCATTAAATTCTGGCTCTAATAACTTATCAGCATAATTTCTTGTAAAATCTAAGCTTTTAACATAAGCCTCATTTTCTTTTTTTACGTTTATTTTTTTAATATTTTTCAAATAATAAAGATAAAACGTAGTTTCAAAATCATTCTTTGCTTCCTCAATTGGCACTATCGACCTTAACATATAATATTCCAACAAATTCTTATATTCGTCAGTTGTATTCATATTTAATATTTTCAATGTCTTGCAATGGTTTAAATCCAAATCTAACATTTGAAAATAACAAACCATTAATTCTTTTACTTTTGAAACTTCGTAATCTGTTATGTCAGGAAAATCTATTATTCTATTTTTTTTATCTTTTAAATAAAAAAGAATAGAAATATTTGAATCTTTATATGTTTTATTTTGACAGATAGACATTATTATTCTTGTATTAGGAATTTTTATTTCAAACCTTAATTCCAACATATAAACTCCAAAAGGAATACGCTTATTAAAAGAAACTTCTACATCTTCTATGTTCTTGTCTTTTAGGTATTCTTGAAATTTGTTTGTCATATTTTAAATACCGAAATTTAAAGACAATAAATCTTTATAATCTTCTGGAGGATTTAACTTTAATGTTGATTGAAAAGCAGGGTTTTCTATTTCCTTAAAGAATAACACCAACATATCTTCTCTACTTAATATGCGATCTAATTCGTCGGTCACTTTTATCCCTAATTTTTCTTTAATAATGTATTTCATTACTTGCTTTTCAAAATCCAATGTCGGCACTTTATCAACAGTATAACTTACTCTTGTATGGCTTGGACTCAAACTTGTTGTTGGAGCTTCCAAAAAATAGATGTCTTCCATTGATATTGAATCACCTTTATCTTTGACACTTTTATGGAATATACGCATTTCGTCTCGACAATCAGATAACGTGAACTTCTCAATGATATTTGTTTTGTTTTCTCTAATCTTTGAAGTATTATTACGCATCATTTCTATATCAAAAACACGCCAACTTGCATCACCAAGTTTTGAAGATAGATTCGCTATTAGATAATAATCAAATTCTGGATTTCCAGTAATATTATTTAACTTAATACGAACGTCCGTAGATAATACAGAAGCGTTATTACCTTTTTGAACACTGAAGTTTAACCTAATGTCTTCCTTTTTTTTCTTTTTTAAATAATTAAAAAACTTCATTTTTATTGTTATCTCCCAAAATTTAATTCGATTATTTCTTGCCAATTTTCTTCTTTTGTTTCTTTTAACAAACCAACTATTTTTTGTAGATCTTCTACATTTCCATACTTTTTAAAGAAATCTAAGCTGTATACATAATCTTTATTCTTATCATTAGATTCTACACCAAAAGCTTTTTCTAAGCAAAACAAAATAATTTGTCGTTCTAATTCAAAGTTTTGATTGTTTAATACTCTAATGTTTAAATATAGATCTTTTACTTCTGGCTTAGGGTCATCCAACAATTTTACATCTGAATCTATCAAGTTCGATTTTTCTAAACCTAAATAACTAAATATTTTTTCAATTTCTTGTTTGTAAATTGGAATTTCAAGTTCGTTTACAGAGTCTTTAAGCTTATCTAACACTTTATCAGAAAACTCTGTTTTTTTTCTCTCTGTTTTAATAATAAGATAAGCGAACTCTTGGTAAGAGGTTATTGATATGCTTATATCAGACTCCCTGTTATTTGGAAGTTCTATTTTTAACACATATTCAATTGGTCGAAAGTTTCTAGTTTCTGCAATTGTATTATCATTTATGTTCAAATACATATTTGACTCTTTTACTGTCAGTAGATAATCATATAAACCTTTCATTCTTTACTTAAAACCTCAATTTAATAAGAATATATTTCCAATCAAGCTATTGTATCAAAAAAAACAAACATGTTCAACAAGACAAAAAAACCACCTTGGCTAGAAGGTGGTCGTGTAACTCCCATATCCCGAAGCTATTTCTTATCAGATTCTTTTTCTTTTTTCAAAAATTAATCATTTGTTATTAAATTCATTTCTTCTAAATCTTCTTCAATAGCTTCTTTATATGAGCCTTTTGTTTTTTTTAAATAATAATCTTTCTTTTGTTCTTTTATTATTTTTTTTAATTCTTTGAACTCATATTTTTTTACATAGGCGTCAATTAGCTCCAAACCGTCAATTGTATCGAAATCATTTTTTATTGCTTTCATTATTTGTTTTTCATAACTTAATGTCTTCTCCTTTAATTCATTTATTCTTTCTTCTTTTAGTTTCTTTTTTGATTTTATGTACTTTTCTTTTTTTGTTTTTATTATTCGCTCTTTAAACATTTTTTTAATAATGGCAGTCGAAATAATGACAATTAATATTAGACAAAAAGATATAGCACAAATAAAATTAAACTCATTTGAATAATCCATAAAGAATATTCCTAACGTTAATATCACGAACATTGATAAAAATGGCACTAACACAAATAAAAAACTACATAAGAAAGCCATTGCTATGCAAACAAAAAATTCTAAAATATTTATCCAATCTGGATCAATTATAAGTTTTTTCAGTGATTTAAATAGTTTATTATTGTAACCTTTTAAGCTTTTAACTTCAAAAATATATAATGGAATTATATTTTTTATTAGTGGTAAAAATATTACCCAAGCTACCATAAATATATTTTCGAAATTAACTTCAATATTAAATAATAAATAAAAACCCATAAAAGTAGCAATAATTATTTCAATTAAGGCAATGTTGAAATGTTTATTTAGATACTCGATAGAATCGGATTCTTCTTCTTCCAATTCTTTTATTAGTTTTTTATTGTATGTTAATTTCTTATCAAACAATCTTAATTTATCCAATATCTTCTTTTCTTTCTTCATGTTCCAAAATTTAACTCTATTAATTCGTCCCAATCATCTTCTGGAACTTCCGTTTGTTTAAACAATTCTATCAATTTATAAAATTCAGTCTTTCGATAAAATTGTCTCATGAATTTCTTACTATTTATATAATTTTGATTCTTATCTGATATCTCTCCTAGTTCAGATTCTAATAAATATTGTAATATTTGTTTTTCAAAATGTTTTTCTTTTCTTGCTTTTAAATTTAGATTCTTTCTCAATGAAAAATTTACAAAATCTTCGCTTGCATTCAGTATATTTATCATTTCTCTTGTTTCATCGTTTTTTGCTTTTAAAGAGATGAGAAGTTTTTTAATTTTTGTTCTTATTAATTCTTTTTCTTCTTCACTTACCATTTTTGGATTTCTATGATATCTAATTCCATTTGCATATGTTTTATTTATATCTATTGATATTTTCATCGGATGACTTTTTTCCGAAAAAACTAGCATTTCTACTTTTATTCCAGAATTTTCAATAAAAAAAGTTAAATACGTGTCATATACTCTATGTTTATTTTTTATTGTGTTTTTTTCTTCTATATCAAAATGTAAATTGACATTTGTTGCATGATTTTTTAAAAAATTATAAATACCTGACTTCATATCATCTCCTTATTCATTTTCCATTTCCAACAACACTCTATTTTCAAGTTTTTTTATTTTGTAATCTAAAAAAGAATTAAACCCTTTTTTTCTAGCTTTTTCAAAACCTAATTCCTCCAGTACAGGTCGAAGGTTATTAAGTTTGTTTTCACTTATTAATTCTTCTAGGATAGCAAAACCTTTTATATCATCTACTTCTTTATTGATCTCTGAAATAATAAATGATTTTGTTTTATTCCAGTATTCCGTTTTTATTTGATTTTTTTTATCAACTTCAATCTTTAAATTACTCAAAACTTTTTTAGGTGATTTGTTGTACACAGTGTTGATATTTAAAAATAAAAGAATAAAAAAATATGAATAAATAACAAAATCATAATTATTTAAAAAAAATGATAAAAAAATAATATTTATGAATAATGATGTTAATGTCAATAAAATGTACACTACTCTATTTGTTATGTAACTTTCAATTTTATCTATTTCACCCACTTCACCTATTTTTTCAGCTATACTGAAAGACAACATTAATCCTGAAATTAAGATTGTTATTTCTTTAAGGGTAATCACAATATCGGTTTCTATATTTGAAGCATTATTTAGATAAAATGCAAACAGTAAAGATAAGAATGAAAAAGAAGTAAATAAGGCTAGAAGTTTAATAGATATTTCACTATCTTTATCTAGTTTTTTCTTTTTTTCTTTGAAATCTTTTTCTTGCTTTCCTATTTCTTCGTTAAAAGCAAAAAGCTTTTCTGTTAGATTCAAATTAATTCCTTTTTAAAACAATAAAAAACCGATACTAATTTAATTAGTATCGGAAATCAAGTTTTTTCTTATTTTATTATTACAACAAACAAATAAAGGATATATTTGTTTTAAATAATTGAGAGTCTTTTCAATCTTTTCTCAATTTTATTCATATCCTCACCTTCTGTTTTTACGTGTGGATACTGACCAGATATTAATAACTCATAAGCTTCTTTTATATAGGGCTTAAATGATTCATCTAAATTATTCGGCAAAGACTTTATTAATGCGTCAGAATAAGACAATTCAGAAGCAGCTTCTATATCAGAATCTTTTTCATTATAAGGCAAAGAATTTTTAAGTTTTTGATATGGCGTTGTCTTATCTTTATTAATCAAGCCACCATCTTTCCAAGAAAAAGAAGTAGAACCTAAAAACAACCAACCGATCAAACTTTTGTGAGAGCTAAAACCTAAATCAAAAGAGATCATCTCTTCTGCAGTAGGTATAAACAATTCTTTGATTTCATATTTACAAAATTGCATGATAGCAGTTAACTCCAAAGATAACTGAATATAAGTATCTTCCATTACTTGTGAAAGAGCTGTCTCTTTCATACTTTTATCTTTTGTAAATGTCATTTCAGGAGCAATATGTTCTTCTGTTAGCCATTTAATAAAATGTTCTTTGTTTTCCTGAATGTCTTTCCAATATAGAGAAACAGGATTAATAGGTTCACCATCTTCTCCATACTCATAAAAATTATCTATGTCTATTGTCCAAATAGAATAAACACCTTCTTTGTGTGTTACATAAAACCCATAAGAATCACCAGAACGAATCCAACAATCATATCCGCTTGATTCGAAGTATAAGGCAGGATAACCAGCATTTTTATATTTACTAAATGTTCGAGAACCTTTTTTCTCAATTGTTGCTTGTTTTAAATGTTCCAGAGTAAATATGAAATTATTAAATGCTGTTGATTTTTCTTCTAAATAAAATTCAACTAAATCTTCTTCAAACTCTTTATTTAAAAGTTCTAATACAGGAACAACAAGAGCTTCATTTGCTGAAATCACTTTCGGATTATAATCAGAGTTTCTTGGTGAGTATTGATTCTGATCAACATATAAACTTTTTACTACTTTTAATGCTTCACCTTCCTCACCGTTAAGTTGTTCTTCTGTTATAAGCCATAATGGAAATGAAAGAATTGTAGAAGATATATTATTTTTAACCTCATTATAATTTTTAAAAGTACCTTCCAAAATAACTAAATAATTGAATGGAGATTGGTCAGTATCAAAAAGGTCTGCTTTTGAAATAACAACACTGTAATCATTGTTATCTAATTTAAAATTATGAATGTCATTATTTTCAATGGTCTCAATGTTTAATGCATGTTTTAACACTGCGTCAATCGCTTTTTTTGAATTTTTGGAAATAAGGTTTGTTGTTTTGTAAATTGCAACGTCTGTGCCGTATATCATAATAAACTCCTAATATAATTGACTCTATTATATCAAAATCTGACTAGCTTTTCCATTTTATTTTCTTTATTAAGCTTTATTAAATGATTTAATAATTTGTATTTTTCTAAATTAATCATAGATTAAACTCCAAATTCCAATTCTATCATATCGAGCCAATCCTCATTTTCTTCTGTCGATAACTCTATTAAATCAAAAAAGAATGCTTCATAATATTTCATTGTATTTTCTTGTGTTAATATTTCAAAAGTTCTATCCAAATCCTTAAATCTTAAACCATTTTTAACCAAATCAGTAAACCAAGCGTCTTTGAAAAAATGTTTATTTGGCGGCATGTAAATACATGCACTGTATCGCCTTATATCCAAAAGAGGATAAAAACATTCTATTGAAAATAGACTTTTTGCTAATTCTGCTCCTAGTATGTCTTTTAATAATGGAAATATTTCTAAAGTTATCAACTCTGTCTCTTGAAGGCTTAGTCTTTCTTTTTCCGTACCTTCGCTTGACATTCTTATATAAAGAGCTGAATCATCTTGTCTTTCTACTATTTCTATATTTAAATTGACTGGATAATTGTTTATTCTAGTATTCATTTTTAAGAAAAAATTAAAACTTCTACCGCCTTCTTCATAAAAAAATGATTCAAAGCTTTCTTTATCTATTTTAGAATCTTCTTTATTTAGTTCGTTGTAAAAAAATAAATTATTCAATTTAAACTCCATATTCCAATTCTATTAAATCTTCCCATTATAACAGATTTAAGTATTAAAATACACCTGTTTTTTAGTTTGTTTCTTATATGCTCTTTATGTTATAATTATTGAAGTCGAAAAAAAGGTAATATTATGAATACACAATATTTAAGAGAGTTCAAAGAAAGTCACAAGACGACTTTGAAGTTACTTTACAATGAGCGATATCTGGAATCTTTGATTGAAAAGATTTTCTTCATCGTTTTGATTGGTCTTTGCTCATATTTTCTTTTTACGAGTTATAGTGTAACAAAAGCAGATTACCCAGAGTATAAAGAACTTGCCTCTGACTTTGTTGTTCAGTTTATTTCTTTATATTTTATATATTGCTTTGTTTCTCATTTTACTATGCGATTTTTGAATATAAAACGATTTGGTAAAAAACATATATTGGCAAAAATAAGTTCTTCTGTAAAAGCTTCATTTCATAAAGAAGAAGGTCGCACTTTTAAAGAAGTAAAATCAGAAAACACTTCTTATGCAAGTATGTCCTTCTGTATTTCATTTGTTCTAACATTTGCTTTATTAACATATAAGCACAAAACTGAATATCCAAACTTTATTCAATTTGAAAATTTAATGCTACTCAATTATGCAGCACATTTTGTTGTTTTTAATGGACTTTTTTTCTTAGGCTATCTACTTATTCTTGATAGAAAGTATAAGAGCAAAGAGTGTAAAAACATTAAAGAGTTTTTCAAAGACAGACAAAATGCAGTAAAATCATCTCGTGATTTACAAGATACGATTTATGAAATCTCTCATAACGAAGAACTAATGAAAGAAGTTAATGAAAAATTGGAAGATCGAAAACTTAATGAAATTGAATATCAAGCTATTAATTATTTATTTAAAGTTATTAAAGATAATGAAGCTGATTACAAAAAGCGATTAGAACGGAAACTTGATAATTTAATAACAATTGAAAAAAACACTAGGATTAAAGATTTATAAACAAAAAAAGCACGTTAGGTAACGTGCTTTTATTTTTTCTTGGAGCTGAAAATGGGAGTCGAACCCACAACCTTCGCATTACAAAAGCGGTGCTCTACCAATTGAGCTATTTCAGCAAATATGGTAGACATAGGTGGATTCGAACCACCGACCTTCCCAATATGAACGGGATGCTCTAACCAGACTGAGCTATATGTCCAATGTTATTTTGGTGCTGATGATAGGACTCGAACCTACAACATTCTGATTACAAAACAGACGCTCTACCAATTGGAGCTACATCAGCAAATTTGGTGGATACAACAGGGATTGAACCTGTGACCTTTCGATTATCGGTCGAATGCTCTACCTACTGAGCTATGTATCCGTGGTACTCCCAACTGGACTTGAACCAGTGACCAACAGCTTATCGGGCTGCTGCTCTACCAACTGAGCTATGAGAGTATCATTGGTGCTTTCAACAAGACTTGAACTTGTATTTCCCGATTATCAGTCGGGTGTTCTACCGTTGAACTATGAAAGCATATTTTATGGTGGATATAGCAAGAATTGAACTTGCGACCTCTCGCTTATCAGGCGAACGCTCTAACCGACTGAGCTATATATCCAAATTTTCTGGTGCTGATAGTAGGACTCGAACCCACAACATTCTGATTACAAAACAGACGCTCTACCAGTTGGAGCTATATCAGCATTTTTGGTGCTTTCAACAAGACTTGAACTTGTATTTCCCGATTATCAGTCGGAGGTTCTACCGTTGAACTATGAAAGCATATTATATTTGGTAGATATGGCTGGAATTGAACCAGCGACCTCAACTTTATGAGAGTTGTGCTCTAACCAACTGAGCTACATATCCATTATTTATTTCTTTAAACCAAAAAGCCCTTACCAGAGTCTATCCGATAAGGGCTGTTCTTATCGGTTGGCTTTTTATACAAGCCAACCAATTGAAATTGTTCGCTTGTATTTAGTTAATAATTGTCATCGTCATAATAATCGTAATTTGCATGTTCATAATAAATACCTTTTCTCTTTTAAATGTTTTTGTAAGTGTTTCTTCTTTCTCTCACCTTGTGTAACTAAGTATAATCTATTAAATAAAACTTGTCAATGCTTTTTTTAAACTTTTTTAAATTTTTTTTCTTTAAAATCAATGCTTTATGTTAATTTAATACACTACCCTACGTGTCTTATTGAACGCATAAAAAAACCTCTGTTTGTCATTGTTGACTAACAGAGGTTTCTTTTTCTGAGAGCCAACCACAAAAGCCGACTCCTGTAAGAAGTCAGCTTAAATAATAATCATCGTAGTTGTTGCTCTTAAAGCTTTCATTTTAAATCTATTACCTTTTTTTCTTAAAAAATTATTCATTGAAATTACATTATAGCCTTTTTTCAGATAAAAGGCAACCTTTTTTTGTTTAACTTATTAAAAAAGACCTCATCTTGAGGTCTTTTAATTATTTACATTTTTCCAATAAGTCTATTCTTTCTTTTATTGATAAGTCATAATTGTTTGTATCTAATCTTATAGTTACTAATTCTTCTTGATCTGCTATCTTTATCTGAATCTCTTCTGCTAATGAATTTTTATATCTATCAGACATTTGACCTAATATCGCTGAACCTACTACCAATGCTGAATCTAACATAAGCACCACCAAATCCTTACTCTTACATAATAAAGGTAAGGTGAAACAAATCAACTCTTGACTCTTAATTTTAAATCTCTGTTGTTGAAATATGAAAATCCACAAGATGCTCATAATTTTCTAAACCTAGCTCTTTCAAAGCCTCAGAAACTTCTTTCTTTTTGTTCTTTTTAAAAGATTCAATTTCTTTAAAACTTGCATTCCACGGTGTTAATGTTTTTCGTTCTTCTCTACTATCTGAGAATGGACTACTATAAACCAAATAAAGAATAGAAGTATCTTCTTCATAATCTTCAAAGAAGCCATATAATCCGTCTTCTCTAATTAATGATTCTTGTTTTTCTTTTGGTAATTCGTTAACTCTTATTCCGTATCCAAAAACTAAATATGGTTGCATCTAAAAATTCTCCAATTAAAAACTTATTTTAGTTTACTTTTTAATTTTTTTCAAGTTGTTTTCTTTAACTTTTTTCTGTATAATAATACCGTTAATTATATTGAGGATTCTATGCAAGTTGAACTAAAAAAAGAAGATGTCGTAAAAATTCAAAAAGAGGTTGGAAAATTAACTGGTTATTTCTCAATGCCCTATTCTGAGATTCTTTCATTTTTGGCAAAAACAAAAGAAGGCTTTCATATTGAGAGTCAATATGAGGTCTCTTTTGTCGAAGAAAGAGATTTTTCTTATAAATATTTAGGTCATTATATCAAGAAAGAAGATCTTCAAAGAGTTAAACTTAATCTTTTCCTTCTATCAGATAAAATGAGTGCTGTTTTCAATTCTAATTCGCACAGTCACGTTATAGGCATAGAACCAAAATATATATTTGAAGTTGAAGAGTATGACGCACTGATGAAATCAGTCAATGATTATCAAGAAATATGTGATATGGTAGGTAAAAAATGAACAATCTTGAATTAAAAGAAATCTTTATAAATGAGAACAAGCTTGATTTGGAAAGCACAACTGTTTGGGAACAATGGATTAAATATAATGCAGACAATGGAGCTTCTTTAAAAGAAAACAACAATATTTTATTTCGTGATATGATTGGTGAAAAACATTTCAACTTCAAAGACGAAGATAAAAATAAAATGAAAGTTTGGGATATTCCATTAGACAATGGCGGTCATTTTTGGATTATGGGCGCATTTCGTGGACAAGGTAATAGATATAAAGTTTCCAATGACGCACAGACTGATGATATTAAAAAAATCTTAGATTTCTTATCTAAAAAAGCGGTTGGTAACTATCTAAACAAAAAGAAAAAGAAAGAGATTGTTGATGAAATTGAATCTAGTTTTGGCTCTTACTTGTTTAATCTCGATAATAAAAATCATTTAAGGTTTTTCTTGGAACACCCTGACAACAATGACTATAAAATTGATATTACATTATGTGAGGTTCTTGAAGAAGTTCCTGATTTCTGGCAATCTTATCCGCCACCAATTACTAATGCGAGAACGGTTTATCTTACAATTAAAGACAGAACGAAAGAATGTGAATTTATAAAAGATTCATTTGAAACTGTTATGATGTCAGAGTTTACACTTAATCCAAGTGGACAAATCATTGATACTTGTCCTCCACATAGTCATATCAAAGAGCTTGATTTCTTGTTTATCTCTAAGGAAGAACTAAAAGTTTATGAGTTGTTTATCAAGCATTTAAGAGAAAATACTTGCCATTTTTCTGTTGTTTAATTTAATTTTTAATACTGCAAAAAGTTATATACAGTAGATTTTAATGTGTATATTCGTTTAAAAAGTCCCATCTTGGGACTTTTTTTTGGTCTTTTTCTTTGAATATACATAGTGTTTTTTATGTATAATATGTATTTTTTCGCTAAAATACAAACCAAAATACACAAGATTTTCAAATATACATACATTCCGTACACATTTTCGAAAGTGTGTATGCATTTTTAACCAATAAAAAAGCCCGTAGTCACGGGCTTAATTCACTCAGTCACTCGGAATATACACATTTTTCACTATATACTCCTTGAAGGTTCTTTTTTTTATTTTTTCAAATCTGATAATTCAAAATCTTCTGGAACTATTATTTCAAAATGGTTTTTATGTGGATATTTATTCACAATATTTCCATTCATTGTTTCATAGTAATCAAAGTTTAAACAAGCTTTCTTGCCTTTTGTATCACCCCTTGTAAATTTAACTTTAATATCTAAAGCTTCATTTTCTTTAAAGGTAAATTCTGTAAGGTAATCTTCTAATATATAAAATGAGAATTGACCATCTTGATATCTAATTTCATTTAAACACTCGTCTCTTTTTATATTTTTAAAAGTAATATCGCCCTTGTTTGCTCTAAGTAAATATTTACTTGTCCTACCTAGATAATTTTCAGGCTTTTCTCCTTTTGGTAATATTATTTTTGCATAATTACCTTCTGCTTCTATTACATTACCTTCTCTAGAAAATGTTAATCTATAATACAGCTCTCGTGCATTATATCTATTTGAAGAAAATTCTATTCTTGCCTTTTCTTTTGGTACTAAGATACCTTTTGCTTGATTGTCTTCAAGATAATATATGTGATATCCATATCTTGATTCCAATATCCTTTCAATCTTTACTATTCCATTTAATCTTTCTTTTCCAAACAATTCGCCTTTGAATAAAACTCCTTCAATACATATCACCAAGATATAAATAAATGATAAAGGAACTCCATATAATACTACATATCCCATTCCTCTTTCAAATACTGACATAAGACTGAAACACTGTGTTTCAATATTTTCTTTTATTATCGAAAATATAAAACATATTGTTAAAAATATGCCAAATGCTATTTTTCCATATTCCTCTAAACCATAAAACATCTGTATTCCTTTTATTTTAATTTTTTTTGATAATATAGAAAAGAAAATGTCAAGTCAATAATTTGTTTTTAAAAATAAAAAAAGAACACCAAAGTGTTCTTTTTTTATTATGTTTTTCTTTTACCTCTTAGAAACCTGGGGTTGCAGAAGTGATAGGCCAATAGATTGTATCTGTATCCCAATTTGATTGGTTCAATTGACAAGCTGCATAATGCTCTGCATCTGTCATATTACCACCAAAATCCCAAACGTTAGTGCCATTTGTTGTTGTCTCTTGATCCCAATCGTCCATTGGATTATTGCCATTATCTACTACATATTGAGACATACAGTAATCTTCTTCTAGATTATACAATGATCTAGTCCAAATACCTGTATTATCACGCTTCACGTAAACACTTTGATTGTCATTACCAAAAATAATCTCGTGGTCTTCTTGGTAAGTCCTTACCCAAGAATCTGGTTCTGTTCCTGATTGGGTATCACTAAAGTCTGATTCGAAATCTTTTACTTGAAGTGAAACATCTGTATCAAGATATTCTTGGCGTAATGTTACAAATGTATTTTCTACATCGCTTAATGTTGTTCCTGTTGTTGGAATTGACACTAATTCAGCAGAATATACCGCTACACTTTTATGAGAAGTTGTAACCTCACCTTGAACACCATCAACTGTTGTTGACTTATAACCTGTAATAGTTTGTTCTAGATTATCATAAGGTGCTGAACTACAATCAGAAGAAGCTGTTTTAGATCTTACTGTTTCAATTTGGTAATAATCATTCACTTTTTCTTTTGCATTTTGGACGAATTCACAAGAAGTAGAATCACCATTGTATTCAATCAAAGAAGACGTATACATAAATGAATTATCTTCCAACACTGAACTTACTTTTTTGTAGAAATTTTCAGTAGTGTTATTCAGATTTGAAACAGTTTCAGTTGTTGCTGTTTTTGTTAAAACGTATGAAATACCATCAGCTTCAACGTATGTAATTCCATAATCAGAAAGACGAGAAGGATCAAGTAAGACAACCTCAGAACCAGAAGGAGCTTCGTCTTTAATCTTCTCTACTTCTTGGAAATCTTCTACGATTTCTTGAGCTTTAATATGGAGATCATCATCACGAGAAGCAACATAATCTGAATAAATATCATTTTTGTTAGAATCTGATAAACCTAATGTTGAAGCCACATTGTCTTGTGCTTTTACCAATTCTGCTTCTAACCAGTTTGATTGTGTTGAATTTGCAGTCGCCAATTCATTACAATCCAATTCAACACCTTGATTGCTTGCTTCTATTTGAATTTCATTCCATACCATACTTGTTAATGGTGTTACATGAATGCCTTCAAAAGTTCCACTTTCACCTGTTGCAAAACCTTTTGGTGGCATTGTTAATGTATACTTCTCAGAGACAACACCTAACTGTTCATCTATTGCGCCTACTGGAACTGATACGACAAGAGGTGCTGAATTTCGACATACTTCACCCGATAAATCTAGACTATAAAGACCCTCTGCACCTGTAGTTGCAGATTGTTCGCCAGAATCTTTTACACCATTGAAATTTTTATCCAAAAAAACTGTTGCACCGTTGATATAACCATCGATTGCTCGACCTTGAATTACAGTCGCTGAACCATTACCACCATCAGAACCGCCAGATTCACCACCGCCACCACAGCCGACCAACACTAATGAACCCACGATTGAAGCTAAAATTGTCTTTTTAATCATTCTACACTCTCTTTGTTAGACTTGTATTTAAATATTTAATTAATTATATATCATACTACAAACATAATCAAGGTTTATATTGTATTATTTAACAATAATTTTATCAATTATATTGTCTATAGTTTCAATAATGAGTTTTTCAAAAACTCCATTTCAAGGATTTTACAGAAATATTATCAATAATTTTATTCAAGATATCAATAGTTTTCTTGTCCTCTTCTTTTGTTGCTGCACTAGAAACTTTATTCTCATATTTAGAACTATTGTACTCAAAATCATAACAATTTAATAATTTTTTCACTTCTGTATCTTCTAATTGGATAGGATTCAATAAAAATTCTTGCAATTTTTTATCAATCTCAGGAATAATGTCAAAAAGATTTTGGCTTTCTTCAAAAAATGGATAAAATTCTTTAAAGATAAAACTATTCTCTTTTATTTTATCTATTGTCATAGTTTCATTTTTTGTATGAATTCTATGACGAATCATTTGGAAAAGAAGTTCTTTTGTTATTTTTTCACAATCTGCTGTTACTACTTCAATTTCTTTTTTTTGTTCTTCTTTGTTTTTTCCTGCTTCAATTTTTTTTCGAGCTTGAATCTCAAAATAACCATATTTCATTTTGAAATCAAATACTGAATGGATTCTAATACTACTTAAAGATAATAGCTTTGGTTTCCAAGCTTTGTATTTATTGTATTCTAAAAGCATTGGCTGTGTTATCAACATATTTTGATTTTGTTTTCTTCTTTCTTCATTAAGACATTTCGCTAAATCTTCAATTAAATCATAATTTGTTTCAACAATAGAAACGTTCGTAATTACAGAAAGAAGTTTTTCTTTTAATTCAAATTTCTCACTTCTTGCAGCGTCTAAGTGAATATTGTAAATCAAATTCATAAAATCAGTAAATTTCATCAAATTATCCTATTAAAAATTAATGACGTAATTATAACATTTTCATTTATTACAATCAATAAAAAACTCTCTTTCGAGAGTTTTAATTTCCATAATTCAATTGATAAATCTCTAACATTCCTTCCAAATCTTCACCTTCCGACATAAGATTCACAAACATTTCAATATTATCTTCGTTTCCCATTTGCTTCATAAAACCATTTGTTGTAAAAATATTAAAGTATTTTTCTGTTAGTTCTATATCAAATTCCATTTCAAATAAAAACCTAAAAAAAGACTTTGCATTACAATAATCTTCATAGGTGTCTTTCCTGTCACCAGAAGATATAAAGTTCAATCCATTAGGACTTAATTTTATTTGATCTGATGATTCATCTTCTTGTTTCATCCAATCTTCGTACAAAGATAAATCTTTTATATGAAAACCACCTAAGCCAGCAAAACCTTCGTTAACTATACACTCATAGTTTTCTTTCAAAATGTGTTCAGGATAAACGTCTACTAGTTCTGGTACATTTGTAGTTTCATTTTGTATATATTTAAGTATTGACGGCATATAATAATATGTAAACTTGTTATTTCTTTCTGATACGGCAAATCTTGGTTCAACTAATAACTCATATCCTCGTAAATGAATAGGTTTTATTGAAAAACCTGAAGTATATTGACCCTTTGTATAGACAAACATCATTTTGTCTATAATTTTTTCATTTATTTTTAAAAAGTTATATAATTTATCATTTTCCAAAACGTAACTCCAAATTCTCTACTAGCTCTTTAATATTAGAAGAGTTTGTTATAGATATTACTTCTTTAATAATTTCTTTTGAATTTTCCTTAAACTGTATACAATAACTCCAATTGTTCTTTCAGCTCTCTTTCATTGTTTTTACTAATATTTTTAAGAAAGATTTCTGCTCTTTTTTGATCTTCAACAAACATTGTTAGAAAATTATTATCATTAATAATGTTATACATTACTGACTCTGATTGTTCTTTATTTTTGTTTTCATATAAAATAAATTCTTTATGATAGTCACTCATCAATTTTGTCGCAAACATTATCGTTTCAGAATAATGATAGTCTTCTTCGTTTATTCGATCTTTTATTTTTTCGAGGATAACATTATCAAAACCAGATTGTTCTAATGCATTAATTGTATCTTTATACATCATTTTCACCAAATCTCTCTGAACAACTTCATTTAATTTATAACTATAAAAAGGTGTCACATAAACTTTCAATTGATTTTCGACAGGATAAACCTTTAATACTACTTCAATACAGGCAGATTGTTTTTTCACTCTTCGAATAACCGTTGAATGTCTAAAATTTATTAAATATGACGGATTGCCTTCGTTTGACTCTCCTTGTCTAAAAAAAGTTGAGACTAGATTTTTTTTGTTGTCTTTTAAAAAATTATACAAAGGTAGTTTCATTTTTGGTTCTCCGAATATTTTCAATATTATAACATAACGAGAACCACTTTGCATTCTTATTTTGCATACATTAACTCAATTCTTTCTAATATTTCTTTTCCACAAGACCCTAATAAATCTTCCTTAATTTTATCAATAAAATCAATTGGACTATTTTGTTTACCTATAATTTGTGCAATTGAAACCAGTTCTTTAAAATTAATACTTTCATTTATTTTTTCTATTTTGAAGCATAGACACTGGAATTCTAAATATTCTTCTTTTTCTCCTGAGTTGTCTTTTATACCACAGATTTTTATATCCTCTTTTGAAAACTTATTTATAGCCTCTTGATCATAAAAAGAAATCGATTTCATTTTTTTTAAGACATTTACTATACTTTCTGTATTTTCTTTTAAATCCTTAATTTTATTTTCGTTTTTACATTTTGCTTTTCTTTTGTTATTCGATAACAAAAAACAGAGTTTATTTTGCTTGAAACTATTTTCGTTTTGTTTTTCAAATATAGCTTCTAATTTCAATGTTAAGCGATCTCCATCTTTATTTTTTGTGTAGAAATAAAAAATAAAAGAATTTGAAAAATGATAGTTTTGAAATATAGAATCATCCGATAAACGACTTAATTCTTTTAACGTTTTATAATGGCTGTAATTTTTATTATTCAATTTAATACCTTTTAATTTTATTATCTTGAATACAATAATTCAATTTTTTCTAATGTTTCTTCTCCACGATAATCTAACAAATCTTCTTTTATTTTGTTTATTAAACTTTCTGGCTTCTTTTGTTTGTAAACTATATTTGCTATTTTTATTGCATCTTCAAAATCAATATCTTTATTTATTTCTTGTATTTGAAAACATAAATATTGAAGCTTTATATCAGGCTCTTCTTTGTCTAAATAAATTCTAATCCCATAAACCTCTTGTTTTTCTTTTAAATAAGTTTCTTTATTATCTCTATATTCTTTCGCACCTTTGAGCAACTCTTCTGGTATATTTATATCTATTAATTTCTCAATGATAAAATCCATATGTTCTCTTGCTTTTACATATTTTTTTTCTTTTATTTCTTCATAATTTTTTATTTCTCTTGATTTATTTAAAAATATTGAATTAACAAATAAGAGGTCAACTCTACTTTCTTTTGAATTGTTAAAAATGGGTGCTCTTGAATAGATATCAAATCTCACAATTGAAAATTCTTTTTCTTTGTGTTTAATTGAAAAATTAAAAATATAAGAATCTTCAATTTTATAAACTTCAGATACAAAACACTCGTCTGCCCTTGTGATTAATTCTTTAAATAATTTATAAAATCTAAATTTTTTGATTTCTTGATGTTCTTTCATTAATTTGTTCATAGTTTTTTCTCTTTTTAATTACCATAATTTAACTCTAAATACTCTTTCCATTCTTTAAAAGGCATTGTTTCCATATAAGGCTTTAAATCTTTCATTAACAAATCTCTTTTCTCTTTTGACGCAGACAAATCTGAATAAACTTTCTTTATTTTTAAAAGTTCTTTTAGTTTTTTTATTTCTTTATTGTTAATATCATAAGAATCATTCAAAAGCTTTATTAAACAGGATTTTTCAAAATTACCTAATTTTGAATGATTTAATTCTTGGTAATCCAGTGACAAAGATAATACACCTTCATAATAATAAAAATTTTCTGCTCTAAAACTTTTTAAATTTGAATTTATATTTAAGTTTAAATGTTCATACAGCGAATATAACTTTTCATTAATTAATTCATAATCTTTCTTCGTATATTTTTTATTTCTATTAAAAATTTGACTTTTAGGCTCCATGTATGAATTTATTACTTCGCTTACTGAGAAATTAAGTTTTATCTCTGAACTAGAAGAACTTACGTCAATATTTAACGATATTTTTATATCCTTTAACATCAAATGCACTATACACAAAAACTCATATTCTCGTGCTTCTCTACAAGAATAAAATATTGTTATTTTACCATTATTTTCATTTAAAAAATCAACGAGATTATTTTCAAAAAAATTAGACATTATAATTCAACTCCAATATTTCAGACCAATCATGAGGGTGTGTTGATTTAAATAACTTTACTGTTTCTTCTTGTTTCATATTAAATAGTAATTTTAGTATCTTTGTTTTATTTAAGAATGAAAACTCTAATAACTTATTAGAACCTACTTCATTCCTAATAAAAGCTTCCATTAATTGTTTCTCTTTATTAAATAAAGAACCTTTTTCTTTTAATGTTACATGAACGCAGATATCTTCTTGTTCCATTTCTTCGATTTCTTTGTTTTTTATAGAATCCAATTTTTGGCTCATAAAGATTGTTTCTACGTCCAAAGATTCCAATATTAAAACGAGTTCTTCTTTTAACAAGTAAAGTTCAGTCTTATAAAGATTCAATGCTCTTTCTAATGTAAAACCATTTATAAATGATACTCCTGATTCTATAAAAAAATCAGAACTTGTAGACTCTCTTACATATTTAAACCTTAGAGCGCAATCTAAATCTTCTATTTCAACGAGCAAAGAGAAACCAAAGAAGTCTGATTCATCACCTTCTTCCAAGCTGATTTCGTCAAATATCACTGATTCTTTCTTTTCTAATAAGTATTTTAAAAATTTTTTATTCATACGTTAGCAACCACAATTTAATTCTACAATTGAATTCCAATCTTCTTTTTCTTGCCCTTTTAACATTTCTAAAAAAGACATTCTTTCTTTTCTTGTTTCTATTTTTATCATTTCATGCATAAAAGCATTGTTATCAACAAATGAAAGTTCGTTAATATCTTCTATATTCAATAGATTATCATTTTCAATTTCATTGTTTTTTATTTCAAATTTTAATAATTGTTTTATTAAAGTGTACACTTTTTCTTTTGGAACTTTCAAGGACTCTTTTAAATGAAAAGAATTGATATCAACATAATCATTTCTTGCTTTTTCTATTTTTTTAAAATATATTTTTTCAAAACGGTGTTTTGAATTATCTAGACTTATTGCATTAAAAAATTGAACGACTTTAGGCATAAGATCTTTTTCTAATTCTTTTTTATCATAATCATAATGACAATTTTTTCTTGTATTATCCAACCAAACTTCTTCAATAATCTCATTGCTTTTTTCAACACTTATCACTTTGTATTTTATAAATACATTTTCAGTTGGATTTTCGTCTTGTTTTATACTTATGATTATTTCAAATGAAGGAGCTGTAAGATTAATATCAAAAGCATTAAAAGAATAAAAAAAACTCCACTGAAAAAGATTTTCTGTTTCTATTAAATATTTGAACAACTTTTCATTCATCTTTAAACTCCAACATTCAATTCAATTATATCAGACCATTCTTTTGAACTGTGTCCTGAGAATAAGTTTACTAATTCTTTTTCTTCCATTTTACAAACTTTTTCTAAAACCAATTCATTGTTTAAAAAATCCAAATCCTCTGGATTTTCTACAATCAGATTTTCATTGTAATGCAATATGTGCTTCATAATCATTGATTCATTTACTAAATCATTTTTTAATTCTCTATCTTCCGCAGTCATTATCGCCAGATCATAAATTGTTAAATCTTGCTTTATTTTAAGTTCTTTTGTTGTTTGTTTTTTTGACACTTTTTTTACATTAAAAGCTTCTAAAAATTCAACAATACTATCTCTCGCTTTCGTCAAACTTTTAGTTTTTGGTGGAGAACTATTTACCGATACCTTTTTACCGATATCATCAATGTAATACAATGTTGTTAATGCAACTGTCTTTTGAATAGAAGAAGAAATAATACAACTAACAAAGAGATCTTGTTCTTCTATATCTGTTTCTACATAGATCGATAATTCTGTTATAAACTCTAAAAGGCTTGAATCGTTATTAGCCATAAAAATGGCTTTTGATTCTTTTAATTTAATACTTTCTACCAATACATTATCTTTATTAAGAAAATCATTTAATCTCTCGTTCACTGTTAAACTCCAAAATATAATTCTAGGTGTTCTTGCCAATTAGATTCAGGTGTTTTTTCCATTAATTCCAATATCTCATTTTGATCGTCTGAATAGATTTTATTTAAGAATTAATCTTTAAAGAAAAAAGTATTTTCTTCCTTGGATATATTCAATTCCAAACAATTGTCTAGCCAGTAGCACAATAAAAAAATACCCTATTGTTTTCAGCAATAGGGTATTATATCATTTTTGAAATCTAGATTCAATCAACCTCGGAAGTTTAAATCCATATATTCAATCAATTCTTCTTAAGTCATAATTATAATCTATTTTTTTTCTTCAATATTTAATATTTTAAAAGCTTTTTTGTTATATCTTTAAATACCTAAGTTTAATTCAATTATTTCTCGCCAATCTTTAGATTCGGTAGATTTTAAAATAGATATTATACCATTGACTCCTAAATTGTATAAACCACTTAATATTTTTTCTTCATTTAAAAATGATAAATCTTCTTCATTATTTAAATTCAATCCATACTCTTTAGATAATATATATTTTAATATTGTTTTTTCTTTATTTAAATCATGAAGATTAGTTCTATCTTCTGTCGTCATTATTGACAAATCAAATGCGCTAGATTTTTTATTCGCCTTTAATTCTTTTAATGTTAAATCTTTATTTGCGTTTTTAACTTCAAAAACCTCTAAAAAGTTTACCACTTCTTTTTTAGCCCATTCTAAATTCTTTTTTGTAATTTTTAAATGATTCATTAATGTTAATTTTTTTCTTTTATTTAAAGTGTAAAGACTTACAAATACAAGGATTTTTTCTTTCAATGTTAAGTATATACAGCTTATATAGATATCTTCTTGACTTTCTTCTGTTTTTAAATCTATAAATATTTCTGTTCGATAATCACCTACTGGATAATAAATTGTACTTTCTTTTGTTATTTTATTTATTCTTACATTTTTTTTATTTAAGAAATCGTTTATTTTTTTACTCATATTCGAATTCCATTGTCTATATTGATTACTTTATTGTAATCTCGCTTATATCCAATTGAACTCTTAAAACGAAATATTCTTTCTGTTCTTATTTTTTATTTTTTTCTCTAACTCAACAAGAACCGCTAGACCAGCATTCTCTATGCGATTTTGTTTGATTTTTGATTTTCGCTATTATCCATAAACAATTAGACCCCGTCTATCAATTCAACCATATCCAACCATTCAGACATAGGACTTTTAAAAAATACCCTATTGTTTTTAGCAATAGGGTATTATATCATTTTTGAAGTCTAGATTCAATCAATTTCGGAAGTTTAAATCCATATAATCATTCAATTCTTCTGATGTTGAATCTTTTAATTCTTTAAGTAGTTTTCTAGTTTCTTCTCTATCCTTTCTATAAAAACTAAACAACACATTGCTATTGTTAAAACAACCTTCTTTTGGCATTTCTTTATTAATTGCGTTTTCCAAGATTACTTTAAACAATGCTTTCGTACATTCATAGTTTTTTGAATGCTTTTCACTTGTTGTGTATAGATCACCATTTGAAATAATTTTTTTATTTTTTAATGCATTAAAGTAATAACCATTAGCCACTTTTTCTTCTTCAAAATTTAAGAATTTAAAAATCTCTAATAAATGTTTAATAATAACTGCCTGATCTCTTTGAGAGTAATTCAAATCTCGGTCATACAACCTTCTGTCGTCTTTTAATTTAAATAATTCAGTTGAGATAACTGTATTGGTTGACGACTCTGATATTCTTATTTTTAAAGCGTTTTTTTCTCTGGACTTATCAACATCTTTTAGATCTAAAAGTATTAAAGCCCAAGACTCCAGAACATAATCATCTGTTGGCAATTCAAAAGCTGTATTTGGCTTTAAGACGGCTCTTCTGCATAATTCTACATCACCAGATTTTTTTAAAAAATTATAAAATTCTACATCAAAACTCATTATTAAATCCCATAAAGTAAATCAAAATTATCACCCCATTCATTTGAGTCTGTATTTTTTATTAACTCAATTAAAGGATCGGGACCCAATTGATAGATTTTTTTTATAACTTCTGTTTTATTCATGAAATCCAAATCTTTAAAATCAGAAATACCATTTGTAGCCAAATGTTTAACTATTGTGTATTTCATTATATTTTTTTCTAATTTTAAATCTTTATTTCTTTTTTGAATTATTGTCGTCATCTTTTTATTTTCACCCAAGTTTTTTCTATTGGAGAACCTAGACCCATTTTTCTCGTCGTTGTGTTTATAAAATCAACCAATTTTTGTTTTTCTTCTTCTGCTAAGAAGCTTAATCCATAGTCAATATCTTCTATTTCTTTATCATCTTTGTGATACTCACCGCCCTAAAGGACAGTGCTTCTTGATTCAAAGA
>CEVA01011681.1_pt1 | contig 24661 bp, 26 predicted proteins | sample 361521 | NCBI WGS metagenome assembly CEVA01 (sample SAMEA2622823, study PRJEB7988) | marine metagenome | isolation source: saline water (ENVO:00002010), including
CCAAGCAATCGGCAGATTGACCAGCCTTATTTACCTTCTCGGCGCCGTCGGCATTTTGCTGATGCCCAAAGGGGTCGAAGGAGAAATTAAAGATTAGGCGTCCGGCAGGTTGGTGACGCAGCGCCATTCTTCACGGTTGGCGGTGATGTCGATGACATTGCCGTCGGGGTCGAGGATCTTGAAGGAACACTCGGGCACGGTGTCGAGGTCTTCCACCTCCGTGCGGTCTTTCACGTCGCCCTTGCTGATGGAGGCGCCCCAAGCTTTGGCGCGGTTCCACACCTCGGCGAGGTCGCGCACGATGATGCCGAAGTGAATGTATTCGTTGCCTTCCTCGAGCACGGGCCGCTCCAGCTCCGGCGGATGACTGAGCAGGGTGATGTTCAGCGTGCCGTCCGTCAGGTCAATGCTATCGCCTTGCGGCCGGTAATCGAAGAACTCCAGCCCGATCACTTCGGTGTAAAATTCCCGCGACCGTTCCATGTCGCGGCAGCGCAATGCCAAATGTCGCAGCCAAGCCATGGGAGACGATATTACGGGACTCCATCAGTGTCAAAGAACACCTTCGGACTTCATGAGCGCGGTGTAGCCGTCCCGAAATGTCGGAAAGCGCGGGGTCCAACCGATCGCCTTCAAGCGGGCATTGGACACGCGCTTGTTGGTTCGGGCACGTTTGCCGCCGGAAATGGGTTCCCCGGAAGCGGGCAGGGGCCTCCTGAGTTGTCCGGCCAACCATTCGAGAAATGACCGGTGTGTGACGGGCTCGTTGTCGGTGACGTTGTAGATGCCCATTTCGTTTTCCATCGCGCAAAGAATTGCGGTCACGACATCATCACGATGAACCATGTTGATCCAACGACCGCCTTCTCCCTCCATCACGGCTTTGCCTCTCAAGAATTGCCGGTACAGATGGCCTCGGAAAGGGCCGTAGATGCCCGACACACGCAGCACAGTTGCGCCGCCCGAATGCTCAAGATACATCTCCTCGGCCAGAGCGAGATTTTGCGCAGTGCCGGCAGCAGGTTCATCGAAGCTTTCCTCATCCACCCAGTTGCCGTCAGTTTGCGGGTAAACACTGGTGCTGCTGGTAAACAGAAGACGCGCTTGGGAATCCTCAAACTTTTCAAGCAGATTGCGGGTTCCTTCCACAAAGACCTCATGGTGCATAGCGGCGTCTCCACGGCTTGAGGAAGCAGTGTTGATGACCCAGTCAAAGTCCCTGGGCAGCGCTTCCAGTGAGCCGTCAGCGGTAATGTCAACGCGGTGGGGTTTCAGCCCAACGGTTTCCATCTCGGCAGCGCCATCAGCAGTGCGACGCAGGCCATGCACTTCGTGGCCCTGGTCAACCAGCGTCCTCCCCAAGGACAGTCCGACATAGCCGCAACCGACAATCAATACACGCATGTACGCCCATGAAAGCGGGGATTGAAGAGGTTGGCAATATCAAGAGGCGCGGAGTCAGGGTTGCACGGGGATCTTGATGAGTTGACCGACCCTCATACGGCGCGGGTTCAAGCCGGGATTGGCGGCGAGCAGGCGCTGGACCGGAACCTGATATTTGCGCGCGATGCTGGACGGGTTTTCGTTTGGGCGCACTTTATGCTCACGGGGCGTGGCCGGTGCGGGCGCCGCAGGAGCAGGCTGCGGCGAACTCTTTGGAGCGGCGTTCTTTTGAGATGCCTTTGGGGACACCGGCGTGGGCGGCGGGATCACGTCAGCCATGCGGGGATTAATAGTGCTCAACCGCTGGCGAAGCACGTCGTTCTCATGGCGGGTCTTCTCGAATTGTTGAGCCAGATGGGTGAGCTTGCCTTTCAACTCAGCCAATTCACGTCGGCGCCGCTCGTGGGCATCGGAATCCTTCATTTCCTCGACCAAATCTATCTGGCAGCCGGCCACGCGATCACCGATGTCTTTGGCAATGGGGGAGTCCGGGTTGAGTTTTAAAAAGCGACGATAATGGTAAATGGCTGCGGCGGGATCGTTAACGTGTTTCTCGTAAAGGATGCCGAGTTCCTTGTGGGCGGCGGACGAACGGGGGTTGACCTCAAGCGCCTGATGAAAGGCCTCGATGGCATCGTCGTGGTTAAGTTGGCGAAGGAGTTCCTGCCCTTTGAGGTAGTACGGTTCGCGCTCCTCATCAACTACCCGGTTGGCACGTTGGCCGCAGGCACCAAGCATCAAACCAAGCGCCGCCAAGGGCAGTAATGGAACGAACCTCCTCACCCCGTCAGCTTACCCATGGGCGGGCGGGCTTGGCAACGTTTAATCCTCTTCCCGGCCGGGTTCGGGTGAATCCTCAGTGAAGGGGTTTTCCTCCGGCTCCTGCCCCTCGGGGTTGTCGTCAGTAAAGGGATTGTGTCCTTCCTCGGCGGACTCGAGGCGAGGAAGATAAAATGGAGCAAAAAAGAGATAAATCCAGCCAACGATGAAGTGGAGAATCCACACAACCAAAAGTCCGAGCAGAGGCAACAAGCCCATGCCGTAACAAAGGATGCCCATGCCGGCAAGAAGTGCACCGGGCATTAGTGCCGCGCCGGCCAGCCGCCACTGGGTACCCAAGCCCCCCTCGCGATCCGCGAAAAAGGCGACGGTACGAACAGCCCACACGCCGAGGAGAGCGAGTGCTGCCCACGTCACCAGCAAGCCGAGCATGACCAGTACCCCGAGTGCAAGCAGCAGAAACGGCCTACGCGCGCCCCATCGTGGGCCAAGGTATTCCCGCTGGAGATTCAGCGAAAGTGGCGGGGGATACGCAGCACGCCAATAGCCGAGCACGGAGGAGACGGCGATGTGGTTTTCTCGAAATTCAAGCTGCAGATCCGCCATACGGCCGTGATCGGCGGTGTTTTGGGAATCCACGATGAAGCGGAGGTAAGGCCGGTCGTTAAGCGGGGTCAACTCGACCGGAATCGAGTTGGGCCAGTGGAGGTAGCCCTCACGGATGGCGGGCTGTCCCGGGGGAATGTTCCTGATTGCCTGCTCGATGGCGGGGCACCAATGGCGATTCACGGACCAGACACAAGCGGCCGCCACCAGAAACGCCACCGCCAACTCCACCAGAAACAAACGCCACCAAGGGCTCTGGGCGAGGTTCGCGCAACCACGCAAGGTAAAGGGAAGCCACCCAAGCGAGGAACATTCCTGTTCCGGAATTTCCTCCTCTCGACTCTCCTCAACCTCGTGGGGATCCGTGGGTTCCTCCGGTTCCATGCCGGCGGCTGTTTAATTCTCCTTGACGGAGGGTGGCGGTTGTTCGCTCTCGCCTTCAGCTTGGGGAACTTCGATCACAGGAAGGGCATACCTAAGTTTCATAACATCATCCACCTCGATCTCGATGTGGTAAGGGCCGGCAGCTTGAAACTGCAATTGGCCAAAGACGCTGGCGTTGGTGGCGCTGTTGTTGGGATCATCCAGCTTGAACTTGACCTTGCTTTCGCGAAGCTGGGTCTGTCCATCGGGAGCAATGAGCCTGACACGCTCAACGAAGCTGCCCACGCCGGCGGTCCAACGATTGAACACGCAAATCTTCAGGGCGGTGACGGGCAACTGCGGCACGCGGATGTGGTTGAGGATTCCCACCAGAATAAAGTTGCCGGTGGCTTCCTGTCGGATGTCCTCGCAGAGCAGGGAGCACTGGAGGTCGGGGAGAATTCGTGTGGCTTCCATTTCTAAATTAATTCAGGGCCAAGCCGCGGGTGGCGGCGGCGGCTCGGACAGTGTTGGCCAAGAGCATGGCAATAGTCATGGGGCCCACGCCGCCGGGGTTGGGGGTGATCCTGCCGGCGATGGGCTGAACGGCGGCGAAATCAACATCACCCACCAGACGGGTGCCATTCTTGGCCATAGGATCGTCAATACGGTTCACTCCGACATCTATGACCGTGGCACCGGGCTTGACCATATCGGCTTTCACAAATTCCGCCACGCCCATGGCGGCAACGAGGATATCGGCGCGGCGACAATGAGCGTCAATGCCGCTGGTCGCCGAGTGGCACAGGGTCACCGTGGCGTTTGCCCCCTGGGCCTTTTGCCCGAGCATCGCGGCCAGAGGTTTTCCCACGATGTTGCCCCGACCAAGAATCACCACCTCGGCGCTGGCAATATCCACCCCGGATCGCAACAGCAATTCCTGAACGCCGGCGGGCGTGCAGGGCAGGAATCCATCCGTGTCACCCAGCAGAAGCTTGCCCATGTTTACGGGATGAAAACCATCAACATCTTTCCCGGGTGAAATGGTGTTAAAGACGGCAGCGCTGTCGATCTGCGATGGAAGTGGCGCCTGAACTAGAATGCCATGAATGGTGGCGTCAGCGTTGAGCTCGCCCACGAGTTTTAAAAGATTCTTCTGGGAGGTGTCCCCAGGCAGGACATAGGTTCGGGAATGAATGCCAAGCTTGAGGCAGGACTTCTCCTTCATGCCCACATAAACCCGCGAAGCGGGATCCTCACCCACCCGGACAAAAGCCAAGCCCGGCTGCAGGTTTCGTTCCTGCAACCGGGCCACAGCCTCGCGGGTTTCCTCGTGGATCACTCCGGCGATGGCACGGCCATCGATGAGGTTGTCCATCGAGTCGTCCGCCACGATTATTTGTCCGGCGACGCCTCAGTATCGTCGAGTGTCTTCAGGGTCTGCACCTTGAGGACGGGAAGATTCGGCCAGCGGGGGTCGACGGCCTCCTCGCCTGTGAGCAAAACACGCCGCCCACGCAGGATCTCCAGAGAGAGCTTGGGGTGATCCAAGAAGAGGAAGTTGATCTCCTTGCCAGACTCAATGTGCTCCAGCACGAACCGCGATGGGGCCTGCAGGTTGATGTTGGTCTGCACGTAGCCTTCCCGGGTGACGATGCGCACAGGTGCCTTGGGCTCCGCGGGCTTGGCCGCTTCCGCGGGTTTCGAGTTGTCCTTCGGTTGCACCTTGGCCAACTCGGCGGGCTTGGTGTTGTCCTTGGACTCAACCTTGGCCAATTCGGCCGGCTTAGTGTTTTCCTTGGGCTCATCGACCTTGGCAACCTCCGCCGGCTTGGTGGGCTCAACCGGACTGGCTTTGGAGGAATCCTTGGGCACACCTTCACCGGCGCTAGGCGCGGGCTTGGGCGGTTGGGGCTCCTTGACATCCACCTTCTCCGGGGCAGGTTTGGTTCCGGTCTCCGGCTTGGGGGCCGTTGGGCTAACAATCTTGCCGGGCTCAGCGGGACCTCCGGGCTTGGATGCCCCTTCGCCGGGCGAGATTTGCTTGCGCTTAAGCGGAGCCGTGGGCCGACTTTGCTTCACGGGGATGGGCGGAGCTGGGAACGCCTCGGTGGGACCGCCAGCACCTGACTGCGTGGGGGCAAGGGCCTTAATGGGGATGGAAATGATTTCCACCGGCTTGGGCCGCTCTGGCCGTGGCGGAGCAACACCGGGCGGTGTCCCAGCGGGCACGCCGGAGGTAATGCGCGCGGAGGTGGGATCGGGCACATCCACCGTGTTGGAAGCCACGCCACCAGCAGCTCCAAAGGCAGCCATTGCAACCTGATCCTTGGCCACAAATTGCGCGGCGACAAAAACCTCCGTTGCCTCGGGCGCCAGAATTTCCATCCAACTGCCCTGCGCCGGGCGGTCGGTCAACTGCACATTCGCTCCCTTCGGGATCCGGCCGAGAATAGGATACTTCTGCCCAGGACCGGCACGCACATTCAAGGTCGAGGCTTTCACGTCGCCAACCCTGATGGCCACTGGCTTTCCGTCCGGCCCCTGAACCTGCACGTTGCGAACGTTGATGACGTAATCCTTGTGGACGAAAAGCGCCACGTTGGCGGGAACCTGCACACGATACCACCTGCGCGGATCACCGGCCTTGGGCGCGGGCAGTGTCACTTCGCCAAGCACCAGCACGGGCTCCTGTTTTTGAAATGTAAATACGGGAAAGCTGAACACCGTAGCACGGCCGCGGGCGTTGACCTTGCTGCCGGTAATTTTGCCAATCCAAGCGCCCGGCGGCAATTGTGGCAGAGGAGCGGCGGCCGGAATAGCCGCAACCGGCGACGCGGCGGGCGTAGGCTGCGGCGCTGCCGCGGGGATGGCGACCGGCGCAGGTGAGCCGGGTGCAGCGGCGGGGCTTGCTGCCGGCCCGGGCCCACCGGGCACAGCCACCACGCCAGGCGGCAGGGCAGGAGATGCGGCCGGCGGCGCTGCCGGCCCCGGAACCGCGATCACACCATTCGGCAGCGGAGGCTGGGCGGTGGGTGTGGGTGCGGGCGTGCCCGGAACCGCGGGCGGGGGCGCAGGCGGCGCGGACAGGGCGGTCATGGCGGCCATCGCCGCCACGCTGAGGAGCTTGCTTGTCGTTTTCATTTTTTTGCCAATAGTGTTTTAACTTCCGTGTCCGTCAGGGTGCGCCACTTACCGGCGCGCAATTCGCCCAGTCGGATGGGACCGATGCGCTCACGCACCAGCCGGGTGACCTTGAACCCCATCGCGGCGAACAGCCGGCGTACCTCGCGGTTCTTGCCCTCCGCCAGTTCCAGCTCGACCACGCTGCGCGTGTTGTTGCTGGCCAGCAGGCGGGCTTTCTCCGCGCGCAGGCGTTCGCCCCGGTGGGTCACGCCGCGGGTCAGGCGCCCCGGCACAGCTTCCCTGACGCGCCCCTCCACCTCGGCCACGTACAATTTGCGGACACCGTGCCGCGGATGCGTCATGCGCAACGCGAACTCGCCGTCGTTGGTGACAAAGATCAACCCTTCACTCTCGCGGTCCAGCCGTCCAACCGGGTAACAATGCCGCCATTCTTTTGGCAGCAAATCCCCCAGCAAAGGCCGGCCTTTCTCGTCCCGCCGCGAGCACACGTGCCCACGCGGCTTGTGGACCGCAAGGTACAACTTGCGTTTTGGTTGGATGGGAACCCCGTCGACGACCACCTCATCCCGGTCTGGATCCACCTTGGACCCCAGTACGCGGATGGTCTGGCCATTCACCTCCACTTTGCCAGCGCGGATGAGCGCCTCGCCCGTTCGCCTCGAAGCCACCCCGGATTCGGACAGGTATTTTTGCAGGCGTACCGTGGACATGGACCAACGGCCCGTTCACCAACCTGGAACAGTCAATCCGGGCCAAAGCCCGCTCGCTGTTGCCCGAGGTTATTCCTCGTGCTTGGTCTTCTGCAGACCCGTCACGCGATCCCCTTCCTTCCACTGGCCACGCTGCTTGAGCAGGGCCACCCGCTCATAACGGCGAAGCACATTGCGCTTCCCGCCGAGGGCGCTTCCGGATTTAAGGCTGCGATGTTGCGACATTTCTGTTCCTTCTACTGGCCGCCCGGGAAAACCGGCTCTTGCATGGCAAAAACCGACGTCCGCAGACGGCACCTTGGTTTTAGCACGGTGCCGGTACTTGGCAAAGCGAACTTGCTAACATCATTGTCAGCAATTCACAAAGGTTTTTTTTCACAAACAACAATCCGTGGACGGTTGTGGACAAGGACCAGCCCCTCCTGTAAATTACCCGCGCGCGTTCCGCCGCGCCGCAACGCATGCAAACGCTGCTCATCGCCCTGCTCTCCGGCATCGGATTCATTGTCGCCTACCACACCTACGGCCGCTGGCTCGGCAGCAAAATCTTCCGCCTCTCCGCCGACGCCATCTGCCCCAGCAAACGCCTCAACGACGGCGTCGACTACGTGCCCACCAGCAAGTCCGTCGTCTTCGGCCACCACTTCACCTCCATCGCCGGCACCGGCCCCATCGTCGGGCCCGCCATCGCCATCATGTGGGGCTGGGTGCCCGCGCTGTTGTGGGTCGTGCTCGGCTCCATCTTCATCGGCGCGGTGCACGACTTCGGCGCGCTCGTCGTCAGCCTGCGCAACAACGGCCAGACGGTTGGCGACATTGCCGGGCGCGTACTAAACAAGCGTGTGCGGTTGCTTTTCCTGTTTACCCTCTTCATGGCCCTTACAGTTGTCCTCGCCATCTTCGGCCTGGTCATTGCCGCCGTGTTCGACCTCTATCCCTCCGCCATCTTTCCGTGCCTCGTGCAAATCCCCATCGCCATTGCCATCGGCATGTTGCTGCACCGTCAAGGTGTCAGCCTTTTCCTGCCATCACTCATAGCCCTTGGCATCATGTACCTCACCGTTGTGTTCGGCGACTGGGGGCCTTTGCACTCGATCAACCACGCCTTGGGCGGCACGAAAGATCCGGGGGATGGAATGCCCATCTGGACGTGGGTCGTCGTCCTCCTCGGCTATTCCTACATCGCCTCTGTCCTCCCCGTCTGGACGCTCCTCCAGCCCCGCGACTACATCAACTCCCTCCAGCTCATCTCCGCCCTCGCCCTCATCGTCCTCGGCCTGTTCGCCGCCGCCTTCACCGGATACACCCCGCCCGGCGGTACTGCGCAGGAACTGCAGTTCGTGGCCCCCGCATTCCAGTGGCAACCCGAAGGCGCACCGATGATTTTTCCGTTCCTGTTCATCACCATCGCCTGCGGCGCGGTCAGCGGCTTCCACTGCCTTGTGTCCAGCGGCACCAGCAGCAAGCAATTAAAAAACGAACCGGATGCCCGCTTCGTCGGTTACGGCAGCATGCTCACCGAGGGCTTCCTCGCCACGCTGGTCATCCTTGCCTGTGGCGCGGGATTGGGGCTCGGCTTGATGAAGGGCGGCGAACTGCTCACCGGCACCGCCGCCTGGAAAGCGCAATACACCTCGTGGTCTGCCGCTGGTTCACTGGGCGCCAAGGTCGGCGCGTTCGTCCAAGGCTCCGCCAACTTCCTCCAGTCCCTCGGTCTCAGTGCGGCCGTTGCCATCGCGCTCATGGGCGTCCTTGTCGCCTCCTTTGCCGGCACCACGCTCGACACCGCCTGCCGGCTGCAACGCTATGTTGTTCAGGAACTCGCCACCACCCTCGGCGGCAAGGGCGGCGTCCGGTTGATCTCGTCCGCCGCCCTTTTCGCCCTTTTACAAAACAAGCACGGCGCCACCATTTTCGCCGTCGCCATCGCCGCCGCCATGGCCGCCATCCCGCAAGGCGGCGCCGAGTGGTCCCTCGCTAACGCCGGCAAAGGCGGCCTCACCCTCTGGCCCCTTTTCGGCGCCACCAACCAACTCCTCGCCGGCCTCTCCTTCCTCGTCATCACTTTTTATCTGTGGCGCCGCGGCCGCGCCATCTGGTTTCTCGTCCTGCCCATGGTCTTCATGCTCATCATGCCCATGTGGGCCATGCTCCACCAACTCTTCATCGCCCCCGGCTGGCTCAAGGCTGGCCAAGTCGATTACCTCCTCGGCGGCATCGGCCTCGCCACCATCGCCTTGGAAATCTGGATGATTGTTGAAGCCATTAAACTCTTCCCCAAGGCCAAAGGCGTGCTGGAGGAAAACGCGCTGGACCAAACGGAAGGGTTGAGAGCCGAGAGTTGATGGCTTACCCTGATGGCTGTTTACTGAATTTGGCATCTACACATGGCACATATCGGCATTTTCGGCGGAACTTTTGATCCTGTTCACAACGGTCATTTGATGCTCGCTGACGCCGCACTGACGGAACTGCAGCTGGACCGACTTTTCCTCGTCCCCGTCGCCCAGTCTCCCTTCAAGCCCGAAGACCGGCCGACCGGTAATGGCGCGCGCGTCGATCTTCTTCGGCTGGCTTTTGACGGCCGAGCAGGCTGCGCCATTGATGAACAGGAACTCCGGCGCGGCGGGGCTTCCTACACCATCGACACGGTGCGGGATTTCCATGCGCGCCATCCGGAAGATGCTTTGACCTGTCTCATTGGCGCGGATCATGTCCCCACGCTTCCCGAGTGGCGGGGTGCGGAGGCTTTGGCTCGATTGGCGCGATTTGCCGCGGTGCCACGCCCGGGCGAAACGCCGGTTGAGTTTCCCGCCCCTTTCCAAGGCACTTGGCTGAGGGGGACACCCATGGATGTTTCTGGCTCAGACATACGCGCCCGCATCCGTGCAGGCCGGGATTTCCAACATCTTGTTCCCTCGGCGGTTGCCGCCTCTATCAAGAATTCAAATCTTTATGCCGAATAAAACCCCCGAAACTGCACCCCGACAACTGGCTATTCTCTGCGCTGAGTTGGCCGACAAGGTGAAGGCCGAGGATGTTCGCGTGCTCGATGTCCGCGGCGTCTCTGGCGTCACGGACTACTTTGTCCTCGCCACCGGCAACAACGAGCCCCACGTCCGCGCTATCTGGAACGAGATCGCCCGCCGCACCAAGGAACTGCACCTCACCACCACCCGGAATCCCGAGGGCGCGCGCAGCGGCAAATGGGTGGTGTTGGATTTCTACGACGTCGTTGTCCACGTCCTCCATCGCGACCAGCGCACTGAGTACGATCTCGATGCCCTGTGGAACGACGCCCCCACGGTTCCCCTTCCGTTCATCGAAAAGGCCACAGCCTAAATTCCATCTTTGCCTTGGGCTTGCGGACAGCGCGCGGCTTGCCCGGCTGGCGACAGTTCACCGCGAAATATGCCAAAAGCAGAAGTACCACGCCCCCGTAGCCTCCCTCCGAGACGCGATGCCACTTGTCGTGCTCAGCCGCAGCCTTGCCCGCATCCATGGTCACCTCCACTGCTGAATGCGCCGCGTACTTTTGTTGGAACAAATTCTCCAGCTTCGGCCGCAGCCACAACCCACCGGCCAGAACCAGCGCCGACAACAGCACAAGCAGTCCAAAGCGCCACTTGGGAAATTCCTGTTTCCCCAGCTTCCACTCCAAAAACAACAACAGGGATGCCACTCCCGCACACACAAACTGCAGTAGGTAAAATCGCTGGAAGAAAAGCTGGCCCGCCAGCCCTTTCAAATATTTTTGGTGCTCCCCTTCCCCGACAGCCACCACGGCGTTCATTTCCGGCGCCGTGAAAATTGTCAATGCCACCACGAACATGAACACCGCCGCCCCCAGCCAAACCCCCGCGTTCAACAGGGTCAAATACCTCAAGAAACCAGCCACACCCGCAGTCTGCCCCATTCGCCCGCCCGCTGCCAAGCGCCGCTTGAGGCTGACATTCGCTTATTCCACGTGGATCAAGGCCTCCTGCCAATCACGCATTTGCATGCCTTCCGAGTCTACATCAGCCGTCACCACATACGTCCCCACTGTTCGGGGCACACGCACGAGCACTTTCACTGCCCCATTTTGTCTGGAGTCGAGTTCGATGGTCTTTGGCTTGGACAAAATTTCCACGCCCCGCCAGCCGCGCGGCGTGACCTTGAACACCCGCCGCCCCGGTGAATGGTTGGATATCCGAACCTCCAATTCCCGCAATGCTCCTGGCTTGGCCGTCGAGCCGTAGGGATAGAATGTCGACCACCGCTCATCGATTCCATAATTGGGATCATCCCACGGAAACAACTCCCGCAATATTTCCACCCGCGCCGCATATTGCTTTTCCAGGTAATCCAGTTCCCCATCCGAAAATTTAAACACAAACGGGACGTGCTCATTGATCAGCCAATAGTCCTCCTTCATCTCCCGGAGGATTTTGAAGCAGCGCGGATACCCCGTATCCGCATGCACCAAGTTGCGGTTCAACAGGCAATAGTCATCGATACCCGAGGGGGCAAAAGAATCCCCAATGAAAAATACCGGCTTCTCGCCCGGTCGCTTCGCCAGCAGCCCCCCATGATAAAACATCTGCCCCGGATAAAATCGAAACGTGAATTCATACTCGTTCCATTTCATCCGCGCCCCATCCTTCATCCCCTTCACGTCCCTGATGGCATTCTCCGTGAGCCCCGGCATCAGGTAGTTCCCCGGTTGCTCGAGAATATCCTCGTACTCCTCCGTCGCGTACACAGGACACTTGAAGAACTCCGCCGCCGCCTTCACCATCTGCGAATGGTCGTCATGAGTGTGTGTGACAAAAATCCCATCAATCTTTTTCACCAGCCCCTTCTTCACCACATCTTTCACGAAATCGAGCTGCCGCTGCCCCCCGCAATCCAGCAGGAAACCATGCCCATTGTCCGCCACGATGATCCGGCTTGTTGAGAACTGCAGAATCCAGTCCGGCTTCTCCACGTGCAGACAATATGGCATCAGGTCAATCTTTGCCCCCTTACCCAGCACCCGCTCTCCACAAATCTTCATCCGCTCCTCCTTAAAATACCAATGCAACGCATTCGTCGAGAGGTAGTTTTTATAAAGCGCCTGCACGCGCGCAACGAGCTTGTCAATTGCCGCCGCGGGATTCCGCACTACCGGCCCGCGCGCCGGCACCAACACATCCGGCTTCGCCGCTCTCACCTTGCGCAAACTCTCCACCAAATCCGCCAATCGCGCTCCATACCCGTGATATCCTCCAACCTTGGCTTCCGGGATTGCATCCTGAAAACTATACAAATCGAACAATTTTCCATCCCCATAAATCAAGTCTCCCGTAAACGCCACCCGCCGCTTACCCACATTCATCAAATAGGACACCGCCCCGCGCGTAAACCCAGGCGTTGCCAAAACTTTGAACTCCAGTCCACGCCACGAAATCACCTCTCCATCCTTCACCCAGCGATCCACTTTCAATGGTTCAACCAGCACTTTGGTCGATTGTTGCGTGTAGTAATGGAACCGTTTCGTCCAATGCCCATCCCAATAAGCCTTCGTCTCCCCAAAAAAGTCCTTCTCCCCAGCCGGTGCCACGATTCCCCCCTTGGCTTCCAAGGCTGCCGTCACCACATCTCTTCGATGATGCGTCAAGAGAACCGTCTCCCCTCCCCCCCGGTACACCGAAAGTGCCTTGCCGCCCCGCTGTATCGTCACCTCATTCACCGCCCCCAATTTCACCGAGCAACCCGGGACCACCTCCACCACTCTCGCAAATAACGCGCTCGACCCGATGGCCAAACAAACCAAAGCAACCAATTTCTTCATAAGCAACACCTGTGATTTCCCCGACCCTACCGCCCGCTCTCCGAAATGCAATCGATGAAATACGCCCAATTCATGATTGCGAGGGGTTGACAAGCAAGGCATGAATGCGCCCGCGATGAGCGAGTCCAGCGAAACCCTTGAGCCCTTGGAAGACGTTCCCATCCGGCCATTGCGGGGCATTGGGTTGGCCCGAATCCTGAACTCCATTTTTCGCTTAAACCGGAAATGGCATCCACTTATTTCCTGCTTAAACCCAAGCCGTGATCTCGTGCGAATCCCCTTTGCGGGGGCTGAACTTGTTCATCCTGCGGCTTGGCGCAAGGAACTCACCGCCTACCTTCTCGCCGGTGAAAACACCGTCCCAGAATTTAAGTTGTTGCACCGGCTCTGCAACGATTTGCAGTCCGGCACCATTGTTGATGTCGGCGCAAACATGGGGCTATACGTGCTGCTCGCGCGTTCCATCACCTCTGCACCCATCGTAGCCTTCGAGCCCGTTCCTTTTCTCTTCGACCTAATGCGACGTAATATCCAACACAATCAATTTAGGAATGTTGACGCACGCCGACAGGCATGCGGCGCGCAGTCCGGGGAAATCCAACTGGCCGCACACATGAATGCCGCCATCATTCCTTCATCCAAGGAATTAAACACGCCGCACAGCTCCGGCGTGTTTAACGCTGATGCCCTTGCCGCAAAAACAGAAGATCGTTTGGCCAATGCTCCCCTAGTGACTCTGGATGAGGCCTTGGGCGAGCAAGCCATCTCACTCATCAAGATTGATTGTGAAGGCTATGAACTGGAAGTTTTGCGCGGGGCCCGGACAATTTTGGAACGAGATCGGCCGAGGCTCTTCATTGAGGTTCATCCGGCGCTGCTCAACAACTACCAAAGTTCCGTTGATGAACTGTTGGATCTCTTGGCACCACAGTACAAAATGGAATTTTGGGATTTTGAGCAAGCCCGGCACGTCTCGAAAATCGCACGCAGTTGGCGAAAACACCGCCCCAACCCCGGCCTTGGCCTTCCCGGCAGGAAAGCATTTGTTGAGACCTGCACCACAAGGCCAGTGCCCGTTCAACTTTACCTCATTGCCATTCCCCGTACCTGATTGGAATTGAATTTCTCCTTCAAATATCTGTATAAGTCCGGCCTTGGACGGGGGGGAGCACAAACAGAAAAGCATGGCAACCAACGTGTCCGCTTCCTTCGATGGTCATTGGTTGCCTTGGATGACCATCTTGGGACTCGGTTGTCTGGCGGTTGGCATTTTTGTTTCTCCAGGAATCTGCGCAGGCTACCACATCCTGCTGTTCATTCCCGGCGCATGGATCGCGTTTAAGGAACTTCAAGAACACGGCTGCAACGCCCTGCCGGCCAGCAGTTGGGCATTGTTGGGACTCGTCGCTTACGGAATCATCGCCACGCTAGCAAACTGGAATGAACTCCAAGACCCAGCCCGCAGCCTCGGTAAACTCAAATACTTTGCCATGGCCGTACTGGGCCTGTTCGCCCTGCGCCACGCTGCGCGCAGCAGAGTTATGACGCAAGCCCGACTCCGGCAGATAGCCAACTTGTTCCTCATTTCCATTATTGCGTCCGTAACCTACGGACTGGTCGCTACGATGGCCAACATCGACCTCCTCACGTTTGCTCCACCCGAGGGCGATCGGACAGGCGGTTTCACCGGCACCATGCGTTTCGGCTACGGCATGGCCATGGTTCTGGTTGCCTTGGTTGGGCTGCGTCTTCACACAGGTGGCTCTCACCCCTGTTTTCATCAAAACCTGTTATCATGGGCCATCGGACTTGGTGCCATTGGCTTAATTCTCACCCAAACAAGGGGCGCATTGCTGGGATGTCTATGTGGGTTACCCTTGGCGTTATACCTTCACCGGCCCAAGGCAGGAATTTGGATGGGCATTGCCAGTACGATAATCGCATCGATTTTGTTGATCGGAAACATCTTGGGAGAAGAAAGGATCAGTCGGATTCTCACAGGCAAATCGAAGGACATTCCAACGCGTTTCTTTCGCGGACTGGAAGGCGACCAGCGTCTTTCCCTGTACAAAGCCGGATTGAAAGGTATCCAAGAACGACCGTTTCTCGGCCATGGCATGATTGGTTTCCCCAAGCATATCCGGTCCATCAAGGAAAGATACGGCATTGCCTATCCGGACGGCGAAGCATCGCATGCTCATAACACATTCATAGATACAGCCGCCAATCTCGGCCTTCCCGGCCTGGCCGCACTATTGGCATGGCTCTCGTTCTGGGGCATTGAATCCTGGCGGCGCGGTGGATGTGCACGCCGATGTGTCGTACCCTTACTGGTCGTTTTTATTGTGGCGGGCCAATTTGAGTACTATTTTGATGCCAACAACTCCTTCCTAATCTTTGCCCTTTACTCCCTCTCTAATGTGCCAGATTTTCCCGCAGACAACCCCGTGCCTAAGGTAATCGAACAAACATGAGTGCCAAAATTTCCGCCTTCATTCTGGCTTACAATTCCGAGTCGCAAATTGGCGCTGCGCTGGAGAGCCTTCAATGGGCGGACGAGATTGTGGTCGTCGATTCCCACAGCACCGACCGGACTGCCGCCATCGCGGCCGAGCATGGCGCCCGGGTCGTTCAAGAAGACTTTAATGGCTTCGGCCGTCTGCGCAACGCCGGCATCACACACACCCGACACGATTGGATCTTCAGTCTGGACACGGATGAACGCTGCACCCCTGAAGCCCGCGATGAGATTCTGGCCATCGCCAATGATCCGGGTTCCGCCGACGCCTACCACACTCCGCGCCGCAACTATTTCATGGGCCAGTTCATTCGTTACGGCGGTTGGTATCCCAATTTTCGTCAACCCCAACTCTTTCGGCGAGGCAAGCTGACCTTTCCGGAAAACGACCTGGTACATGAGGGTTTCTGTCTCGACGGCCGCCTTTCGGAAATGCAATGCCCCATCGAACAGGAACCATTCGAGACCCTCTCAGACGTCCTGTACAAGGCCAATCGATATTCCTCGCTCAGCGCCGAGAAGCTGGCACGCGATAAAACCCGTACCGGCCCTTTGGGTGCCCTGGGTCATGGGATAGGCATGTTCCTGAAAATGTATTTCCTGCGCTTGGGTTTCCTAGATGGCTGGCCCGGCTTCATTATTGCCTGGAGCAACCTTGAGGGCACGTTTTACAAGTACGCCAAGCTTGCTGAGTTGAACCGCAAGGGCCGCCAACGAGGTGAATGACCATGGCCACACCGGATCCCAGCCTGATTGTCAGCACCTACAACCAAGCCGGCCCGCTGGCCCACGTTCTGGCCGGCGTTGCGTTGCAAACCCAGCGACCGCGCGAAGTCCTCATCGCCGATGACGGCTCCAACAAGGAAACCGCCCAAGTCATTAAAAACTGGAGCCACCGCCTCCCCCCTCTGCAGCACGTCTGGCATGAAGACCAGGGATTTCGTAAGACAGTCATTTTAAACGAAGCCATCGCCCGCGCCCAAGGCAACTACATCCTGCTCCTTGATGGAGATTGTGTGCCGCATCCGCGTTTCGTCGAGGACCATGCCGCCCTCGCCGAGGCCGACTGCTGGGTGCAGGGCCGCCGAAGTTTCATCAACGAAACGAATGTGGAGGATTATGCCACGGGCGGTCCCAGCTTCCTATCCTTGTGGCTGCGGGCGCGAGCTAGCGGCCTGTTCAAGGGCATCCGGTGGCCTTTCCACTGGGTTCAGCGCAGCCAAGCCATCCGCGGCATCATCGGCTGCAACATGGGCATTTGGCGCGAAGACCTGGTCGCCATCAATGGTTTTGACGAATCTTATCACGGCTGGGGTCTGGAGGATTCGGACGTTGGCATTCGGCTCTACCACCTCGGCCGCGACCGCAAGCTGGTTTACGGACGGGCCATTATCCATCATCTTAATCATGGCCAACTTTCCCGCGACCGCCTTTCCGTCAACCAAGCTAAACTCCATGAGGTCACGAAAAATCGCACCGTAAAATGTGCCCACGGTATCGATGCCCATCTTCAGCAGCGAACGGCATGAACCGACGCATTATTCAAACCGTGCGCCGCTTCGGGCCCGCCGGTGGCATGGAGGAATACGCATGGCAACTCACACGCGCCCTCGCCAAGGCCAGCCAACCCGTCGAGGTCCTGTGTGAGATAGACGACAGCAACGGCGATCCTGACATCCCTGTCACCACCTTGGGGCCTAGTCCCCGCCGCCAGCGCTGGCGCAAACATCGGCACTTCTCCAGCAAAGTCGCCCAATGGGTCGCCGCCCAGCCCCTCAGTTCCTACTGCCTGCACAGCCATGAGATGGTAGACCACGCCGACCTCTGCACTTTCCACTCCACCCCTCACGGCATGGGCGAGAAAAGCGCCTGGTGGAAACGCCTTGACCCCACTTGGCACGCCAACCAATGGCTCGAACGTCGCGTCCTCAACACCGCGCGGTGTGTCATCCCGGTATCCCAACTGCTGCACCAAGAACTCGCCGACCGACACCCCTTTTTAAAAGCCACCCTCGCCCCCCCCATCCCACCGGGCATCGAGCCCGCGCTACCCGTGGATCGCACTTCCGAGCCCGTCCTCGGCTTCATGGGCTGGGAATGGGAGCGCAAAGGCCTCCCCCTCGTCCTGGAAATTCACCGAAACCTCCCGCACACCCAACTCCTCATCGCCGGCCCCTCCCGAGAACATCTCAAAGGCCAATTGCGCGAAACCGACCGCGTGGAAGTCATGGGCCGTGTCGATCGCGACACCTTCTTCAGACGCATCCGACTCCTCATCCATCCCGCAAGGCTTGAAGCTTACGGCATGGTCATCCCCGAGTCCCTCGCTCGCGGCATCCCCGTGCTGACCTCCACGACCACCGGCGCCGCCGCGGAAGTCAGCCCCGCCAATGGCCAAGTGCTTCCCCTCGACGCGCCGAACGCGGACTGGGCCGCGGCCGCGGAGCGGTTGTTAAAAACAGAGACCGCCGGGCCCTTGTTTAAACGGGAATGGAGCCAAGTGGCTAGGGAATGTCTGGCGGTCTATCCCGGCAACGGGAAACCGGCGGATGGCGGCGCGTCGTAGCCCTGTTCACTTGACGCGCCCGGGGCCGCCCACTAAGTTCGCCCGGGTTTTTCCGGTCCCGTCCACCATGTTCAACCTGCAAAACGCCCAGTTCGATTACGAGCCGTACCCGGTCTGTTTCATCCCGGGGGTCTTGGAGCCCGCGCTTTACCAGGAACTGGCGGAGACCTACCCGGGCCGGGACCTGTTTCAGTTCAGCCGGAACATCGGCGTTAAATACTCGCTGTCGGAAATCAACAACCGGGAGAAATACAACAGGTTTCTTGACCAGAACGCCGGCTGGCGGAGATTTTATGAGGGGGTCAAGTGCCGGGCGTTCGTGGAGCAGATTTGCAGTTTTCTCAAGGAGCACCACATCGACCTGCGGCTGGAGGAATTCAAATATACCCGCAGCCCGCGGGTCCGCCGGCGGGGACCAATCCGCCGGGCCATGAACACGCAGGTCATTCGCAGCCGGTTTGAGTTTTCCGCGATGCCGGCCGAGGGGGGCGGCATCCGGCCGCACACCGACGCGCCCACCAAGCTCGTCACGCTGGTGCTGTCCTTTGTCCAGGAAGGGGAATGGGAGGAGGCGGCCTGGGGCGGGGGGACGAGCGTGGTGGTTCCCAAGGACCGGAGCCGCATTTACAACCACCACAACCGCTTCATGAAATTTGACGAGACCGAGGTTTTAAAGACCTATCCATTCACTCCCAACCAGTGCCTGTTGTTCATCAAGACCTACAACTCCTGGCACTCGGTCCAGCCCATGACCGGGCCGGGGACGGCCCTGCGCAAGACCCTGACGATCAACATCGAGAACATCATTTGATGAAAATCACCCTGCGTGGAAAGGCGGATACCTGGCTCCAGAAAAAACGGCTGCGTCTCTGGAGTCGCATCGCCCGCTGGTTTTCCTTGACCCTCAAGGTGCGGGACGGGAAATCGCTATACACCTTCCGGCCCAAGTCCCGGAATGACATTTTCCGATATACCACCTACTTCACCAAGGAGGAAGGCACGTTGGCATGGATCCGCGACCATGCCCGGGAATGCGCTGTCTTCGTCGACATCGGCGCCAACGTTGGCTTGTATTCCCTGTATGCCGCCAATGCGGCGCGGGGCGTGAGCGTTTACGCCTTCGAGCCACACAAGTTCAACTTTGCCACGCTGCTTGAAAATATTTTCCTGAACGGCTTGGAGAAGGCGGTCCATCCGGTCGCCCTGCCCCTGGGGGATGCCAGCGGGCTGATGGAATTGAACTACAACTCCATGGACAGCGGGACTTCCATGACGCAGCTCGGCCACCGGCAGTTGCCGGGCAACCGTGAATTCGAGCCCAAGCTCAGCGAGCTGGTGCACGCGGTGACGCTGGATGCAATGGTCGATTCCGGGCGCGTGCCCGTGCCGGACATGGTGAAAATCGACGTGGATGGAAACGAGCTGAGCATCCTGCGGGGCATGCGGGAGGTTTTGCAATCACCCGAAGGCCCGGCCACCCTGCAGGTGGAAATCAACCCGGGACAACGGGCCGAAGTATTGCAACTGATGGAAGATTGCCGATGGAAGTTAGACCACTGCCATTTCACCAAGGGCGGGAAAATTGCCTTTGAGAAATCCAAGTCGTACGACCAAGTTCCACACAACGCGGTTTTCGTGAGGGCTTAGCCCATCAAGCCTGGGCTGGGCGGATGAGGCGATCCACCGCCGCCATGACCTGTGACGGGGTTAATTTCGCCATGACCTCCTCAGCCGGCCGCTGGCCCTTGCCGCGCGGCGGCAACTGGTCGCCCAAGTGGAGAATCTCGTGCGGCGCTTTCCATGGCCGCCAGTGCTCCACCACCGAGTAAGCGAAGATGGCCACCGTGGGGCATTGGCAGGCGGCCGCCAAGTGCATGGCGGCCGTGTCCACGCCCACGAAGGCGCGCGCGCGATAGAGCAACCCCGCCAAACCAGCCCAGTCCAACTGGCCATCAGTGCTGGTGGCCCTTGCATCCCCGCAGGCATGGACCAGCTCGCGGGCCAACTCGCGCTCGGCCGGATCCGGCCCGCTGCTGATGACCACGTGGCTAACCCGCTCCAGCAAACGCGGGCCCAAGTCCAGCCAGTAATCTTTCAGCCAGCGTTTCTTGACCCAGCGAGTGCCCGGGTGGATCACCACAAAATCAGCCAGCGCCACCCCAAGGCTTGGCGGGTTCGCGCGCGCCCGCTCAAAGTTCAGCGGCGGGATTTCCGCATCCAAGGCAAGAAACTCCGCCACGAGACGATGGTCCTTTACCACCCGATGCCCCTCGGCGCGCGGGATGTCGGCCAGCCGATTGAACCGCCGCTGCCACCATCCGCTCAAGCCATCGTTCGCGACGTTGGCGCAGCGGTGCTTGGCGCGGCTGAGTCCGGCGAGCCAGCGGCCCCGGTCACCGTCGGTCAACTCGAACGCGAAGTCGAAGCGCTGGCGGCGCAGGCGCAGGAGGGTGCGCAGGTCGCGCCACAAGGTGCCGGGGCCGCGGCGTTCATTCTCGGTGGCAGCAACCGTGAGGAGATGGTCGATTGCCGGGCAGCCGGCGAGAATGCCATCGGTGCCTTCCCGAACCACCACCCAGATTTCGGCGTCAGAATACTCCCGGCGCGTGGCGACGAGCGTGGGGGTGAGCAGCAGCGCGTCGCCGATGTGCTTCAGCTTGACGAACAGCAACCGTCGCGGCTCTGGGCTGGGCGGAGCGGTGCGGGTCATGGCTCCGGTCAAAAAATCTGTGCGCGGGAAAGATCCTGCACGTCCACCAAGCCCACCACTTTTTGATCGGCATCGATGACGACAATTTCGTCGATGCGGTTTTCCTCCAGCACATGCACGGCCTCGGCGGCGAGTTTGTCGCCTTGGATGGTGACGGGGTTGGCCGTCATGTGGTCGGCAATGCGGTGGTCGGCAATGTTGCGGTCTTTCTGGTAGGAGCGGACAAAGTCGCCGTGGGTGAAGATGCCTTGCAACTGGCCCTCCGCGTCGGTGGCCAACACGGCGCCGGCCTTGCATTGCTTCATGGCGGCGAGGGCGGCGGCAATCGTGTCCGTGGGCTGGACACAGGCGAGCTGGTTGCCCTTTCGCATGATGTCGGTGACGCGGGTGAGCAGTTGGCGGCCGAGGCTGCCGCCGGGGTGCAGCTCGGCGAAATCCTCCGGCTGAAAGCCGCGGGCTTGCAGGAGCACCATGGCCAGCGCATCGCCTAGGGCCAGCATGTTGGTGCTGCTGGAGGTGGGGGCGAGTTGCAGGGGGCAGGCCTCGGTGGCCACGCTGGTGTCGAGCACAACGTCGCTGTTGGCGGCGAGGGAGGAGCCGGGCTTGCCGGTGAAGGCGATGATGGCGGCGGCGCGGCGCTTGAGGTGGGGCAGCAGGTTGAGCAGCTCGGCGGTCTCGCCGCTGTAGCTGAGGGCCAGCACGGTGTCGCCCTGAGCCATGATGCCCAAGTCGCCGTGGAGGGCGTTTTGGCAGTTGAGCACCACGGCCGGCGCGCCGGTGCTGTTGAGGGTGGCGGCAATCTTGGTGGCGATGTTCTCGGATTTGCCCACGCCGATGACGATGATCTTGCCGCGTTGGCTGAGCCCTTCGCACAGGGTGTTTACCGCCTGGGAAAACTCCGGGCCGATGCGGTCTGCCAAGCTGGCCAGTTCGTCGATCTCGGTCTGGAGAACGGCCCGGGCTTGGTCGATGTAATCCGGCTCTGGGGGATTCATGGTTGAGGTGGGGTGAGCATGCCTTGGTATTCGCGCCGCCATGTGTCGGAGTAACCGCAGTTTTTGTATTCCTCAAAGTACGGGCCGCCCTCGGTGTAGTGCAGGATGCCCAGCTCCTCCTCGGGCAATTCGGCGTCGTAGTCCACCAGGTGGTTCCACTTGTGCGGGATTTCTCCGATCAAGGTCTCGCTCTCCAGCCAGTGAAAGCGATGGAGTTCGAGGCCGGACTTGGTGTTCACATAATCGGGAGTGAGGGCGGTGCATTTGGCGGTGTTCATCAACATCACGCTGGACCAGTTTTTCTTCTCATACTGCGTTTGCGGTTCGCCGAGAAATTTGGTGTCGCCTTGCGGCTTGTGGTCATGGTGAACACACATCACTGCGTACCTATCATCACGCAGAGTCCACAGATTGGCGATGTCTTCGAGGCAGATGATGTCGCAGTCGGCAAACAACGCCCAACCTTTGTATCCACACATGTGGGGCACGAGAAAACGACTGAAGGAAAAGTCAGTAGACTGTAGATTATTGCGCTCACGGGCAAACACGCCGTCCAGTTGGGAGAGCATCACCGGCGCAATCTCCACCGGCTGCGAGCTGCGAACATGGATGCTGTGGCAGGCCACGTGGTAGGCGACAATTTCGCGGTGGTCGTACCCGAGGAATATCCGAATCATTGCTCTGCGCATGGAAGCAAATGCGTAACTGAAGTCAAGGATTACATGATGTAACCGAGGGTAAGCCTATTATCTTCAGCCGTATTTGTCTTGATGCGTTCTGATGCGGGCGGTACTGAAGTGAGGCGAGATAATGGGCCAGAGTTTATTCAGCCAATACTGTAAAAGGTGGTATCGTCGTTACGTTGCAGATTGTGTCATCAATTTTCGCAGGCAGCTTCGGCGGTGCTTATTAAACCCAAGTTTGGCGTGGAGTTACCATCAGTTTAGAGGGGCGGTCAAACGCCTCGATTGGAAAGACGCGCACCGACGTCTCATCCCTTTGGCCGAGGCCTCAAGGCAAGCAGAAGATTTTCGCCTACTTACAGAAATGTCTTTTTCTGCCGGCCGACTAGGAGAACACCAACTGGCCACAGAATGGTCCTATTCGGCTGCGCAAATGATAGGACAGACTCCATCCACGGATTGGAAAGGGGAGGATTTGACAGAGGCTACGTTGATCATCCGGTTTATGGAGTCTGAGAAGCAGGGTTTGGCAATTGGTTTGGATATGGCCGGATATGTTACCGAGGTGGCGGCAAAAGCGAAACGGTGTATTCTGGTAGTAGAGAAAAGACTAGTGCCCATCTTTGCACGAACTTTGCCCAGTGTGGAGATTGTGGCTTTTCCCGCTCAGTTGGGGTTGGTAGCTGAATCGACGGTGTACACTGCAAATGCATTGACGTTGAAAGCAATCCTTGGCACGACAGCACAAGATATCAGCCGCCGTTTTAAGGCAATCCAAGCGGATGAATTCGAGGCTGCGGCACTGCGCCGTGGTTACTTGTCTGGCCGTAAGTTGCCCTTAGTTGGGATTTCCTGGTGGAGTTCCCATTTTGGGAAAGATTTGCCCTCGATCAAAATTTGGGCGGATTTGCTCCGTTCATTGAACGCGGTTTTTGTGAACATTCAGTATGCCCCTATGGCGGATGATTTGGCTGCCCTGCAAATGGCAGCCGGGGACCGCCTGATCATTGATGACTCGGTGGATCAACTGGTTGACATGGATCGATTCGCGTCCCAGTTGGGGGCATTGGATGCCATCATTACCATTAGCAACACAGGGGCCCATTTGGCAGGCGGGATGGGACTTCCGGTATTTTTGTTGCGTGATGACTGGTTTAGGAGAGGATGGCCAGTGCTTTCAGCCCGAACACCTTGGTACCCCGAGGCCATTGTGTTAGGAAAGAATGGGCGACCATGGCATGAGGTGTTTCGAGAGATGAAGAGTCAATTTGGAAACCAATTCCGGTCGGATGAACCGGAACCTGACGCAGGTCAAGAGGTCAGCCCCAAGATTCAATCCGGGTCAGTTTGAACCGGCTACCACCAAGTCGGCGCAAGATTGACCCCCACAGGCGGTTTCTTTTTTCCGTGATGTCAAAAACGTACGCTTCCCCCCCCCATCCTTGGGCGGCTGTTCCTATCTTGTCCTGCCACCAAGCCGGCGGTTGAATCGTGACATGAGCATTCCAGCCGTTGGGAAGGATTTTCTTGGCCGGATAGGAAGCAATGTTCATGTACAGAAAACCGGATGCCATGGAAAAACACTCAGCCAAGACCCAGTCAATGTCTTCCTCAGGAATGTGCTCAAGGACATCCGTCGAGATTACCCCATCATATCCTCCCGTGGGTCGAGCCGCATACTCCTCCACCCCGGGATCATAAAGATGAATGTCGTCCACGTTCCAATATTCCTGCACACTACGGATAACCTTGCCTCCGGGTAGTTCCAGATGCTCCGCCTCATAGAGCAGTCCCTTCCCCGATCCATAATCCAAGATGGATTTTGCGCGGGTGTGGTTTGACAGTCGACCGACGATTTCTATGTGGTCAAGCAGGCTGCCGCCGCCGAACACCTTGGACGCATCCGCGCCATCGACCAAGCCTGCCTCGTGTACCTCACGGTACAACTCACTTAAAAGTGTGAATCGTGGGCTTGGATTGTCAAAACTATACCCGCTCATTGCTGCCGACCTAGATTCTGCCATCTACAGGCTGTGCGACGAGTATCAACATTCCCCCCACCATTCAAGAATAAGGAGGAGCTTCGGATTGAAATGGGCCATTACTCAAGCTAGTTTCCCACCCGCATGCAGGATTCATCCAAGCAAGCCCTCCTGAAACATCTTAGTGGCCGTACATTCAAGACCGTGCTGGACGCTCCGTCTGGTGGCGGATGGCTTCCTGAGGCACTAGGCCCGGATGTGGAGGTGGATGGCATCGACCTCTACGTCGATCAAGCTTCTGGATACCGCAACTTCTGGAAACAAGATTTGGATGAAGGACTCC
>CEVA01060037.1_pt1 | contig 24530 bp, 26 predicted proteins | sample 361521 | NCBI WGS metagenome assembly CEVA01 (sample SAMEA2622823, study PRJEB7988) | marine metagenome | isolation source: saline water (ENVO:00002010), including
CCGCAACCTGTAGGAGTCCCTCCGCCCTTTCAGTCAGGCACGACGCGAACTCCCGCTCTCCACCGAGCATATCGTGAAGCGAGATCTGGTTCAGGAGACGGTCGACAAGGAACTGAACGGAATTCCACAGCGACCGGACGGAGCATTCGACGGAGTGTGTGCACGCACCGATTGCGCCACTGTGCTCCTCGCAGAACTCGGCATCAAATAGCTTTCCACCCAGGGTATCGAGTACGTCGCGCACGGAGATTTCGGTCGCGGGTCTAGCCAACCTGTAGCCACCCGTGTGCCCACGCTCGCTGTCCACGAAACCTCCAAGCCTCAGGGCACGAACAAACTTACCGACATTGGCGACGCTCAGCCCTTCTACTCTGCTGATCTCACCGATCGTGACCGGTTGCTTGCTCGTCGACTCGAGGCGGGCGATCTGGAGGAGACAGCGGAGGCCGTATTCTTCCTGGGTCGATAGTTTCATAAGATCTCTCGACAAGAAAAATCACAGCATACCGAGTTCGAGTTTGGCGGCTTCCGACATCATGTCGGGATTCCACGGCGGATCGAAAGTCAGTTCGAGTTCACAGTCCTTGACGCCGTCGACACTTCGGGTCTTGCTCTCGACCTCGCCGGGCAGAATCCCCGCGGCCGGGCAGTTGGGGGAAGTCAGTGTCATCTTGACGTGTACGATGCCAGAGTCCTGGGGGTTGATTTCATAGATGAGCCCGATGTCGTAAATGTTGACAGGTATCTCGGGGTCGAAGATGGTCTTGATCATGTCGGTGATGCGACCCTTAAGCTCTTCCTTGTCGACCGTCTCCCCAGATGCACCAGCGGCAGCCTCGATCTCCGTTCTGCGCTCGGTCTTCTCGTTCTCCCTTTCGCATGTGAAGGTCTGCAAAGCGCTCAGGTCGACGGCCTCGGCCGGTTCGGCCGGCGATGAAGCAGGTTCGATCTCGGTCGTTTCCGTCGGATCTTCCTTCTTCCGTTTCCCAAAAAACCGCTCGAACATCCTTCTCCTCCGATTCAGTCGTGGTCGATCGACTGTTCTGTCGTGGTTTCTGTTCTGCCTTCGAGTGCGGCCTTCAGTGTATGCCAGGCCAGTGTGGCACATTTTACACGGGAGGGGTAGTCTCGAACCCCTGCAAACGCAGCCAGATCACCTGGCTCCCCGCACAACCCAGCCTTCCCGGTGACGATCTGACGGAACTCGTCGAACAGTTTTTCGGTTTCGCCCAGCGTTTTGCCACGCACAAGATGGGTCATCACGGAAGCCGACGCTTTAGAGATCGCGCAGCCGGCGCCCCGAAAAGCTACGTCGTCGATTCGATCGCCGTCGATCGTGACATATACCGAGTACCGATCGCCGCAAAGAGGGTTGTAACCTTCTGCCGTTCCTGTCGCTCCTTCGATCGCTCTGTAGTTTCTCGGGTGGCGATTGTGATCGAGGAGCAGCTGCTGATAAATTTCGCGACGATCGAGCATCAGCGGAAGAGGTCGAGTACCTTGCGTACTCCCAACGCCAGGCGGTCGATGTCTTCGCGGGTGTTGTAAAAGGCGAACGACGCGCGGGCCGTGGCCGGGATGTCGTAGTGCGCCATGACCGGCTGGGCACAGTGGTGGCCGGTCCGGATGGCGATGCTCTCCTGGTCCAGGATCGTGCCAATGTCGTGGGGGTGAATGTCACCCAGGTCGAACGAGAGCACGCCAGCCTTGTGTTCCGCTGTTCCGATAATGCGCAGCCCGTCGATCTCATCGAGTGTTCGGGCGGCGTAATCGAGCAGATCGTGTTCATGGTTGAAAGCGCCCTCGAGGTCCAGGGCGTTCAGATAATCGATGGCGACGCCGAACCCGATCGCGCCCGCGATGTCGGGGGTGCCTGCCTCAAATCGAGTGGGTGGGTCGGCGAAGGTGATTTCGTCGAACGTGACTTTCTGAATCATGCTGCCGCCGCCCTGGTAGGGAGGCATTTCCTTGAGCAGGTCATACCTGCCGTAAAGCGCACCGATCCCCGTGGGGCCAAAGACCTTGTGGCCGGAGAATGCGTAGAAATCGCATCCGAGATCCTGAACGTCGACAGGTAGGTGGGGGAGAGCCTGGGCGCCGTCGATGACAACGGGCACCTCCTTGCCGTGCGCGATATCGACAACGTTTCGAATCGGAACGACCGTGCCCAGACTGTTGGAGACGTGAGCGATTGCAATCAGCCGGGTTCGGTCGGTGATGAGCCCTTCGAGGGCGTCGAGGTCGACGTCGCCACGATCGTCGATCGGGGCGTGACGGAGTACGGCGCCTTGCTCCCGGCAAAGGAGATACCACGGTACGATGTTGCTGTGATGTTCGAGCTCGGTCACGACCACTTCGTCGCCCTGGCCGACGCGCATCTTCCCGAAGGTCTCCGCGACAAGGTTGATGCTTTCGGTCGTCCCGCGGGTGAAGACGATCTCGCGATGGTCGGCGGCGTTGATGAAGCGCTGAATTTTATGACGGGCTCCCTCGTACGCCTCTGTGGCCGCTTCGCTCAGGCGGTAGACGCCTCGATGGATGTTCGAGTTCTGCAGGGCGTAGTACCGATTGAGATAGTCGATCACGGATTGCGGCTTCTGCGTCGTCGCCGCGTTGTCAAGGTAGACAAGGGATTTCCCCGCGGCTTCCTGGTTGAGGATGGGGAAATCGGCTCGGACGCTTTTCACGTCGAAAGGGGTAGGCCGATCCTCGTTGATTGCGGCCGCCGACTTTTCCGTGGACACCGTGGGGAGGCTCATCGGGTGGCTCCGTTCCGGTCGACCTTGGCGAGTACTCTTCGAGTCAACTCGTCTCGAACAGACTCGAGTTCGATTCGGCCCAAAACGTCTTCGGCGAATCCACGAAGAAGAATGCGGTAGGCGTCCGAGCGCGAAATGCCTCGAGACTGTAGATAGAAGAGCGCGTCCTCGTCGAGTTGGCCGATGGTCGCGCCGTGTGAACATTTCACATCGTCGGCGTAGATTTCGAGCTGAGGTTTCGTGTTGATGCGCGCGTCATCGGACAGGAGAATGTTCTGATTCTGCTGGTAGGCATCCGTTTTTTGCGCGGCCTGGTGGACGTGAATCTTCCCCCGGAAGATTGCGCGAGATCGGTCCTGGAGGATGCCCTTGAATAGTTCGTGGCTCGGGCAATGGGGTTGCTGATGCTCGAGCAGCGTGTAGTTGTCACAGTGCTGATCGCCCTCTAGGATGTAGAATCCGTTGACCGTGGACTCGCAACCTTCACCGGCGAGGACGGAGCTGATGTCGTTCCGGGTAAATGCGCCGTCGACGCTGACGGTGTGGGAGGTGAAACGGCTTGTGCGACCCTGGGAAATCAGAAGGTTACTCGTGTGCCGGCCTTCAGGGCCCTCCAGCGACATCTTGACGTGGTCGAGTCGGGCATTTTCGCCGATGCGAATCTCGGTGACTGCGTTGTTGAGGTAGGGGCCGCCCTCCTGGCCGGAGAAAGTTTGTACGACGCTCGCCTGGCTGTCGTCTTCCACGACGATCAGAGCACGGGGCGTGGATAGCTGCGGCGCCTCCCCCGGCAGTGTGTAGTGCAGAAGGTGAATCGGTTCTGGGACCCGAACCTTTGGTGCGATGCGGATGACGGCGATGTCGAGCAGGAACGCCGTGTTGAGTGCGGTCAGCGCGTGTGCGTCGAAGGGGGCGATACGACCGAACTCGGGATCGATTTCGTCAGATGCGGTGACGGTGACCCCGTCTTCGTCGGTCGGATTCGAAAGGTCGGGTGCGTAGCGGCCGTTCACGAAGACCAGCGTTGGTCCATTCAGGCCGAATCGGAACGGGGCCAGATCGGTCTCCGTGACCGAACGAGGAAACTCCACATGGGGTATGAAAGCAGTCGATGTGATGGGGCTGAGGTCTGTGGCCTTCCACGCTTCGTCTCGTGAAGTAGGGAAACCGAGTTCGGCGAACCGATCGAGGGCGCGTTTACGTACTTCGTTCAGCGGCGAACTGGCCTGGCCATTGAGATCATTCTGGAAAGCCTCGAAGGCCGAGAGGTAGTGGTCTACGGTGTCGTTCCTTGTCGTTGCCATAGGGAGTCAGGCCGAGATGGCCTGCTCCTCGTGTTCGGCCCGAATCTTGTCGTAGCCTTCCTCTTCGAGCCGGAGGGCAAGGTGTTTGTCGCCCGAGGTGACGATTCGGCCGTTGAGGATTACATGGACGAAATCGGGGACGATGTATTCCAGCAGCCGCTGATAGTGGGTGACGACGATGACGGCTTTGTCGGGGCTGTGGAGCTGGTTTACGCCTTCGGAGACGATCCGTAGGGCATCGATGTCGAGACCCGAATCGGTTTCATCGAGGATGGCGAGCCGGGGTTCGAGCATGGCCATCTGGAAAATCTCGTGACGCTTTTTTTCGCCTCCGCTGAAGGCCTCGTTGACCTGGCGCTTGAGAAAGTCCTCGGGCATTTCAACGAGGGCCATGCGCTCCCTGGCGAGGCTTAGGAAACCCACAGCATCGAGTTCCTCTTCACCTCGATGCTTGCGCACCTCATTCAGAGCCGTGCGCATGAAGTAGGCGCTGTTGACTCCGGGGATCTCGACGGGGTACTGGAAGGCCATAAAAAGACCCGCCTTTGCGCGTTCGTCCGCTTCCAGGTCGAGCAGGTCCTTACCGTCGAAGGTGACGGACCCATCGGTAACTTCATAGGCTTCGTTGCCGGACAACACCTGAGCAAGCGTGCTCTTGCCCGACCCATTGGGTCCCATGATGGCGTGGATCTCGCCGACGTTAACCGAGAGATCGACGCCTTTTAAAATTTCGGTGCCTTCGACGCTTGCGTGCAGATTCTTGATTTCGAGGAGTGCCAAGGGGATTCTCTCTCCGATGAGGGCTAACCGACAGAGCCTTCGAGGCTGATGCCGAGCAGTTTTTGTGCTTCAACCGCGAACTCCATCGGGAGTTCGGAGAGGACTTCCTTGCAGAAGCCGTTCACGATGAGTGACACGGCTTCTTCGGTGTCGATCCCTCGCTGGTTACAATAGAAAATCTGATCTTCGCCGATCTTGGAGGTCGTCGCTTCGTGTTCGACCTGGGATGTGGTGTTTCGAATGTCGATGTAAGGAAACGTGTGGGCACCGCACTGGTCGCCAATGAGCATGGAGTCACACTGGGTGAAGTTGCGGGCATTCCGGGCTCCCTTTAGGACCTGGACGCCACCCCGATAGGTATTCTGTCCGCGCCCGGCTGAGATCCCCTTGGAAATGATGACGCTCCGGGTATTCTTGCCGAGGTGGATCATTTTCGTGCCTGTGTCGGCTTGCTGACGGTTGTTCGTGACGGCAACCGAGTAGAACTCACCGACTGAATGGTCGCCTTGCAGGATACAGCTGGGGTATTTCCAGGTGATCGCGGACCCGGTTTCGACCTGAGTCCATGAAATTTTGGAGTTCGCCCCGCGACACGCGCCACGTTTGGTTACGAAGTTGTAGATGCCCCCTTTACCGTCCTTGTCTCCCGGATACCAGTTCTGAACGGTCGAGTACTTGATCTGCGCGTTGTCGAGCGTGACCAGTTCGACGACAGCCGCGTGGAGCTGGTTCTCATCGCGCATGGGCGCTGTGCAACCTTCGAGGTAGCTGACGTAGCTGTCCTCGTCGGCGACGATGAGGGTGCGTTCAAATTGCCCTGTGTTCGCCGCGTTGATCCGGAAATAGGTCGACAGTTCCATAGGGCAACGAACGCCCTTCGGGATGTAGACAAAGGAACCGTCGCTGAAAACGGCTGAGTTGAGCGCAGCGAAGTAGTTGTCGTTGTGCGGGACGACCGAGCCGAGGTAATGTTTGACCAGGTCGGGATGATCCTTGACGGCCTCTGAAAACGAGCAGAAGATCACGCCCATTTCCGAAAGCTTCTCCTTAAACGTGGTGGCGACTGACACGCTGTCGAAAACAGCGTCAACTGCGACGCCGGCGAGCATCTTCTGTTCTTCCAGGGGGATGCCCAATTTTTCGTACGTTCGCAGAAGCTCGGGATCGACCTCGTCGAGACTCTTGGGCGCTTTTTTCTTCTTTGGGGCCGAGTAATATATAATGTCCTGGTAATCGATTTCGGGATATTCGGCCATGACCCACTGTTCGCTGCCGGGGACCTGGGTGGGGTCGGTCATCTTGAGCCAGTTCCGGTAGGCGTGAAGGCGCCACTCCAGGAGCCACTCCGGCTCTTCCTTCTTGGCCGATATGAATCGGACGGTACCCTCGTCCAGGCCCGGGGGAGCGGAATCCTGTTCGATATCGGTCGTCCAACCGTATTTGTATTCCTGGTTTGCGAGGGATTCGAGCTCGGTGGTCTCCGCGCTCATAGGGGCATCCTTAAGTTTGGGCAGTCAGAGAGTGTTCTATGCCGTTCTGTTGGGGCAAAACATATCCTTTGCTGACAAAAAGGTCAAGATTAATTTTGATAAAAATGTATTGATTGATTCACCGATCACCGGGGATGGTTTAGGGCGTCGTTGAGTGAGGCGTTAGTCATTGAAAATATTAAGTTTGGGGTCGATTTTGGGTTGGGGGTTTTCACTTGACGCCCCATTTCATATTCCCTATCTTTGTCACGCTCTACTGCGAGGCGAGCCCTGAGGGTAGAGTTAATATACTGATATTTAAGGGTTTAGGTGGGTACCCCGATGCTTCTTGACTATGCGAACGTGCTCCTGTTCCTCTCTGTGGGCTCGTTTTTCATCGTGTTCAACCTGTTTCTGGGCAGCCTGTTTCGCCCAGACAATCCCGATCCTGAAAAGCTCAGCACATACGAGTGTGGCGAGGAACCCGTCGGCGGGTCGTGGATTCAGTTCAACATCCGGTTCTACGTGGTCGCACTCGACTTCATCATTTTCGACGTCGAAGTCGTGCTGCTTTATCCCTGGGCGGTTGTCGCACAGGAATTTGGGTGGTACGGATTCGGTGTGGCCTTCGTATTCATCTTTATTCTTCTGCTCGGATTGGCTTTCGCCTGGAAGAAGGGGACCCTCGAATGGGTCCGCCCCAAGGTAGACCGATTCCGGGATACGATGACACGCCCTTTAGTTGAAGAGGCGGCTTGAGGCGAATATGAGGATCGAAGGACAGTTTAACGACAACGTGATCGTGACCTCGCTCGACTACTTTATCAACTGGGCGAGGCTTTCGGCGTTGTGGCCCATGACGTTCGGATTGGCGTGCTGTGCGATCGAAATGATGGCCACCGGGGCGTCGCGCTATGACTGGGACCGCTTCGGCATGATCCCTCGGGCATCCCCCCGTCAGTCTGACCTGATGATTGTGGCCGGCACGGTGACGTTGAAGATGGCCTCCCGGGTCAAGAAGCTCTACGACCAAATGGCAGAACCGCGATATGTAATCGCGATGGGGTGCTGCGCCACGTCAGGAGGGCCCTACTGGCAACACGGCTATCACGTCCTGAAGGGGGTCGACCGAGTGATTCCGGTTGACGTCTACGTTCCTGGTTGCCCTCCCCGCCCAGAGTCCCTGCTCGAGGGTGTGATGAACCTGCAGGAAAAGATTCGCCACCAGACCATCGCAAAAGTCGGATGAGCATGACGCCTCAGGAAATTTTCGACGCACTCAAATCCCAATTCGGTGACGTGATCATCGACTTGACGGAAAACGTCGACACCTGGATCCGTGTGAAGCCAGGTTCGATCGCGGACGTATGTGTGTTTCTGCACGACGACGAGGCGATGAAGTTCGAATCGTTGATGTGTCTGAGTGGAGTGGACTACGAAGAACACCTGAGCGTGGTGTATCACCTGAGTTCGTCCTCTCACAGGCACCGCATCACGCTGAAAGTCGAAGTCCCACGGGACGATCCGCACGTCCCTACGGTCGAGCATCTGTGGCTCGTGGCGAACTGGCACGAGCGTGAAGCTTACGACATGTTCGGGATCGTGTTCGACGGCCACAGCGATCTGCGAAGGATTCTGTGCCCGGACGATTGGGAAGGCCATCCCCTGCGCAAGGATTACCAGGTGCAGGAATTCTATCGCGGCATCAAGGTGGAGGTCTGACAGATGGCTGACACCGATACGCAACAGGTCGATCGACCCGAAGGCGCGATTCCGGACGCGAATGTGACCGTCGATCGTCCGGGATATCCGGACGAGGTAGCCCTCGAAGGAGACGACAACATCGAGAGCGAGCTGATGACCCTCAACATGGGTCCCCAGCACCCGAGCACACACGGCGTGCTTCGACTCGAACTCAAGACCGACGGCGAAATCATCGAACACGTCCGCCCGCACATCGGCTACCTCCATCGATGCTTCGAGAAACACGCGGAGAGCCTGTCCTACCCTCAGGTCATTCCGTTTACCGACCGTATGGATTACCTGGCGGCCATGAACAACAACCTGGCCTATTGTCTCGCGGTCGAACGTCTTCTCGAAATCGAAATTCCCGAACGGGTCGAGTACGTTAGGGTCATCATCTGTGAACTCAACCGTCTGGCGAGTCACCTCGTGTCATTCGGAACGTACGGCATGGATATCGGTGCTTTTACGCCGTTCCTGTTCGCGTTCCGTGAACGAGAGGACATCTTCGATCTGTTCGAAATGACCTGCGGCGCCCGGATGCTCTATAACTACATCTGGGTGGGTGGCGTTTCACACGATTTTCCACCGGGTTTCGTGGAGAAGTGCACTGCCTTCCTCGACAAGTTCGAAGGGAAAATAAACGACTACAACAATCTTCTCTCGTACAACAAGATCTTCATCGAGCGGACGGCCAACATTGGCGTGCTACCGGTTGACAAGGCGTATTCCTACAACTTGACGGGTCCGAACCTCAGAGGGTCGGGCGTCAAATGGGACTTGAGAAGAGACGACCCATACTCCATCTACGACCGATTCGAGTTCGACATTCCGGTCGGTTCTGGTGAAATGGGACAGCTGGGCGATTGCTGGGACCGCTACATGGTCCGCATTCGCGAGATGGGGGAGAGCGTCAGAATCATTCGTCAGGCGCTCGAACAGATGCCTGATGGCGATGTGCACAAGGCCGTACCGCGCAACGTGCGACCACCGAAGGACGCCGAGTGCTACACCCGGTCCGAGACGCCCCGCGGGGAGATGGGTATCTACGTGATCAGCGACGGTTCGAACGTTCCCTACCGGGTCAAGGTCAAGTCCCCGTGTTTCACCGCGATCAGCGCCATGAATTTCCTCACCCGTGGTCACTACGTCGCCGACATCATCGCCGTTATTGGAAGCATTGATATCGTTCTTGGGGAGGTCGACCGCTAAGCGCGGCGATCGGTTATGCAAGAGTTCGCCAAATACCTGATTGCAAACGTCCCCTTCCTGGCCGATGTGCCGCTGGGTTATCTGTCTCCGCTCCTCGGTTTGCTTTCCGCTGCCCTCCTGCTTGGATTCATCTCCGTGCTTGGCATGGTGCTCGTCTGGTTGGAACGCAAGGTGTCTGGCCACATGCAAGACCGTGTAGGGCCGATGCGCGTCGGGGGATGGCACGGGTGGTCGCAAACCCTGGCCGATGGAATCAAGCTGCTGCTCAAAGAGGACATTATCCCCGCTGCCGCGGATTCTTTTCTGTTCAAGTTTGCGCCGTTGCTCGTGTTCGTCGGCTCCTTCGCGGTTTACGCAGCCATCCCCTTCAGTGAGTCGATCATCGTCAGCAATCTGAACATCGGTCTCTTCTACATCTTGGCCATCTCTTCCGTGGGGGTGATTGGTATTCTCATGGCGGGGTGGTCCTCGAACAACAAATGGGCCCTTCTTGGGGCGATGAGGTCCGCGGCGCAGGTCGTGTCGTATGAAATTCCAGTCGCCTTGCTGCTTCTGGCGGTCGTTCCTCTCGTGGGCTCCCTGAACCTGCAGGACATTATCAGGGCTCAGGAGGGCGGTGTCACCCACTGGTTCGTGTTCAGGAACCCGTTTACGTTCCTTGGATTTTTCCTGTTTTACATTTCGACCCTTGCCGAGGTCAACCGTACGCCGTTCGACATTCCGGAAGCAGAATCGGAGCTCGTTGCGGGGTATCATACCGAGTACAGCGGTATGCGGTTCTCTTACTTCTTTATCGCGGAATACGCAGCCATGGCGGCTGTCAGCTTCGTTACCGCCGCCGTGTTCCTGGGCGGATGGTCTTCGCCCTTCGGAGGCACCTTCCCCGGCGGCGTGTTCTGGATGATCGTCAAGATGATGTGGCTCGTGTTCGTTCAAATGTGGGTTCGCTGGACCGTACCGCGTCTTCGCGTCGACCAGCTCATGTTCGTAGGGTGGAAAGTGCTCACGCCTGGCGCGTTCGTCTGTATTCTCGGTTCGGTTGTCTGGAACTTCGCCGCGCCCGAGTGGTTGCGGGTATTGGGCACCACGTTGGCGATCGTGGCTACCGTCGTCATATTCGCATTCTTCTTCAGGTCGGCTGCTCGAGGTCTCTCCGAGGGCCGTTCTCAGCGCACACAGGCGGCCTGATCTCCGTTCTATCGAGGCTACTTCATGGGGCGTTATTTTTCTAACATCGTGCAGTCGATTTCAACGATCTGGACGGGCATGAATATCACGCTGAAGCATCTGTTCACGCCCTCGATTACGCTCCAGTACCCGGAAGAGCGATGGGAGATGCCGGAGCGCGCTCGAAACCAGTTGTTCAACGACATCGACGATTGCATCGGCTGCGACCAATGTGCCCGCGCCTGTCCGGTTGACTGTATCTATATCGAAACCGAGAAGGTCGGTGAGGACATCGATCTGGGGCTGACTTCGAAAGGCACCAAGAAGCGTCTGAAAGTATTACGGTTCGACATAGACATGTCGCTTTGTTGCTATTGTGGGCTGTGCACCTATCCGTGTCCCACGGAGTGCCTCATCATGACGCCTCACTACGAAGCCTCTGTCTACGATCGTACAGACCTGCTCTACAAGTACGCGAAGCCCTGGGAATACGACGACCTCGAATCGGCTGACGCATCGAAGGACACGGACAAGGAGGCGGCCACGGCCGGTTGACATGGCCCTGTCGACGCTCACCTTCTATCTGTTCGCCCTGATCACTGTCGGATCGGGCGTGGTTGTGGTGTTCGCCAACCGACTCATCCACGCCGTCTTCGCCCTGCTGTTCACGTTTTTCGGAACGGCCGGGTTGTATGTGTTTCTTGGGGCGGATTTCGTTGCCGGCGCTCAGGTGCTCGTCTACGTGGGCGGCATTCTCGTACTGATGTTGTTCGGTGTGATGCTGACGAACAGAATCTACGACCTTCAAATTCTGGCTGAGCGGGTGCACTTCAAACGAAGCGTGGCGGTAGTCGGTGTAGGGTTCGCGCTTCTGGCAACGATCATTTTCAGGACCCCGTGGCAAATGGTGGAGGGGGTGGAGCCAGCCAGCACGACGGTGAGCATTGGTCGACTCTTGATGAGTGAATACGTCCTTCCCTTCGAGATCGCCGCAATGCTGCTCCTGGCCGCCCTCATCGGTGCCTCGATGCTTGCGAGTCGGGATAACGAGGAGGGTGACCTTTGATCGGTCTGACGCACTACCTCGTCGTTGCCGCCATCCTGTTTTCGCTCGGCGTACTGGCCGTTTCCACTCGTCGCAATGCGATCAGCGTTCTGATGGGCGTCGAATTGATCCTGAACGCGGGGAACATCAACCTGGTGGCTTTTTCGAAGTTCTCGGATGTGGGAATCAGCGGGCAACTGTTCGCCCTCTTCGTCATCATCCTGGCGGCGGCGGAAGCCGCAGTTGCTCTCGCCATCGTCCTGAACATCTATCGCAACCATCACACCGTCACTGTGGATCGACTCCACTCGCTAAGCGGCTGATCTCGCTCGACGAAACCAAAGATTGCCGCAGACGGATCGTGGCTTTGTCCGATACTCAGTAGCACCGTCTTTTTGATTCGCACTGGGGAATTATGCTTTCTGTTATTCTGATTCCGGTTCTGCCTCTGCTGGGTTTCGCCGTTCAAGCGTTTTTCGGCCGGCGTTTGCCCCGAGGGGGTGACTTCGTACCCCTCGGGTGCATCGGGATCGCCTTCCTGTTGTCCCTGCGCATCTTTATCGAGGCGCTGACCGCCTACAGCGCGGATTGGAAAATGCTGTTCGGGCCGTTCGTGTGGCTCGACCTCGAGTCGCACCAGATCAGCGTCGGTCTCCTCGTCGACAACATCACGGCCGTCATGCTCATGGTTGTGACGGTCGTCAGCTTCCTTGTTCATCTCTATTCGACTAGCTACATGCACGGCGACGAGAAGTACAGCCGGTTCTTCGGCTTCCTGGGCATCTTTTCGTTCTCCATGCTGGGTCTGGTCATCGTCGACAACTTTCTTCTGCTCTACGTCTTCTGGGAACTCGTGGGTCTGAGTTCGTATCTCCTGATCGGGTTCTGGTTTGAGCGGGATGCTCCGGCGAATGCGAGCAAGAAGGCGTTTCTCACGAACAGGGTGGGTGATCTCGGCTTTTTCGTCGGCATCATGATCCTGTTCTGGAAGGTCGGGGCATTCGACTTCCAGAGTGTGTATGACGGCATCGCTGCGGGTAAAGTCAGCGGGTGGCTGCTGACGGCGGCCGGGCTCTGTCTGTTCTGCGGCGCCATCGGAAAGTCGGCTCAGTTCCCGCTGCACGTCTGGCTGCCGGACGCTATGGAAGGCCCGACTCCGGTCAGCGCGCTGATTCACGCGGCCACGATGGTGGCTGCGGGCGTATACATGGTGACACGGATGTTCCCAATCCTGACACCCGACGCGATGGTGGTCATCGCCTACATCGGGGCCATTACTGCGCTGCTAGGATCGACGATCGCGGTTGCCCAGTACGACATCAAACGAGTGCTGGCATATTCGACGATCAGCCAGCTCGGCTACATGATCATGGGACTTGGTGTGGGTGCCTATGTTGCCGGGTTCTTCCATCTGGTCACACACGCGGCCTTCAAGGCCTGTCTGTTCCTGGGTAGCGGAAGCGTGATTCACGCCATGCACGACGCCTACCACGGCGATCACGACGTTGACGAGCAGGACATGCGGAACATGGGCGGGCTGAGAAAGCAGATGCCGGTCACGTTTGCCACATTCCTGCTGGCAACCGTGGCTTTGGCGGGGGTCCCGCTGACATCAGGCTTCCTGAGTAAGGACGCGATTCTGGCGGGAGCCCTGGGTTTTGGCGGGTTCGCCCACCCGCAGCATTTTTTAATACCGCTCTTCGGGTTCGCTGCTGCCTTCCTGACCGCTTATTACATGTTCCGGCTGGTCTTCGTGACCTTCTACGGTGAGCCTGCCGATGAACGGGTGTCGCACGCGCACGAATCCCCACGGGCAATGACCATCCCGCTGGTCGTTCTTGCCTCTCTCAGCCTATGGTTTTTCTACAGTCTGAATCCAGTGGGCCAGGGATGGTTCTATGATCTGGTCAAGGAGCCCCCGCAGGTGGCTCTGATGGATGCCCAGGTGTCATTGCCTGCGACCACTCCGAATACGGAAGCGGCAATGATGACGGCAGGGGGTAGTCACGACGATCCCGCCCATCGTGCTCACTACCCGGCCATGGCTCTTTCGATCCTGTTGGCTGCAGGCGGAATCTTCCTGGCCTACAAGAGATACTACAACAATCAGAAAGCCATGATGGCGCACGAGGCGAAGCTTCTCGAAACGTCGTGGCTGTTCCGCGCCCTGCATAACAAGTGGTACTTCGATGAAATGTATTCGGCGAGCTTCATACGGGGGACGATGGCTCTGCGCTCGGCGCTCTCCTGGTTCGACACTTGGATTATCGACGGCATCGTCAACCTGTCGGCTTACTTCGCACGGGCGTTGGCGTGGATTCAAGGCCTGGCGGATAGGAAGATCGTCGACGGGCTGGTCAACTTGGTCGCGGACTCGATCATCGAGGCCGGTGGCCAGCTTCGACGCGTCCAGACCGGTAGAATACAGACCTACGTAATTTTGCTCCTTGCGGGAATGATCGTTCTGATGATCGCCAGGATGGTCGTCTGAGAGTAGGGCGGCCCAACGCCCAAGGCTGACGGCGCTTTGTCGCGGGCGTGCACTTCGTGATTTAAGACGACTTGCTTGTTTGAGAAACTGAGCGGGAGGAGCTCGACGGATGGATCAGTGGATTCTGACACTTCTCACTTTCGTCCCGGTAATTGGCGCGGCTGTCATTCTGTGCGTGCCGGGCGAGCAGAAGAACACGATCAGGTGGCTGGCCCTGCTGACAACCGGGATCTGTATGGTGCTGGCAGTGTGGCTGTTCAATGCCTACGACCGCGCCAACCCAGCAATGCAGTTCGTCGTCCAGGTGCCGTGGATTCCGTCCTTCAATATCGAGTATCACATCGGTCTGGACGGTCTGAGTGTGTCGATGGTGCTTCTGACGGCGCTCATCACCTTACTTTGCATTCCTGCATCGTGGTCGATTGAAAAAGGCGTGAAGGGCTACTTTGCGTTGCTGCTCCTGCTTCAGACGGGAATGCAGGGCGTGTTCGTTTCTCTCGACTTCTTCCTGTTCTACGTCTTCTGGGAAATCATGCTTCTGCCGATGTATTTCCTGATCGGGATCTGGGGTGGTCCGAGGAAAGAATACGCGGCGATCAAATTCTTCCTCTACACGCTGGCGGGGAGTGTGTTGCTCCTGCTCGCCATGCTGGCCATGTACTTCAACACAACCGATCCGGCGACGGGCGAGAACACCTTTAACATGCTGGTCATGATGGACCAGGCAAACCACAGCGAATGGCTGCGCGCGGGCACGATCTTCGGACGTTCGGCGCCGCTGATGTTGTGGATGGCGATGTTTATCGGTTTCGCCATCAAGGTTCCGCTGTTCCCGTTCCATACCTGGTTGCCAGATGCTCATGTCGAGGCGCCGACGGCCATCAGCGTAATTCTTGCGGGCGTCTTGTTGAAGATGGGTACTTACGGCATTCTGCGGTTCAACTACCAGATGTTGCCTGACGCCTCCCAGTACTTCAGCACCCTCCTGGCCGTGATCGGGGTGGTCAACATCGTTTACGGAGCGTTCTGTGCCCTTGCCCAGACCGATCTGAAGCGCCTGGTTGCCTATTCGAGTATCAGCCATATGGGCTACGTCATCCTGGGGATGTCGGCGTTCACAGTACACGGAATCAACGGCGCGGTGTTCCAGATGTTCAATCACGGAACGATCACTGCGATGCTCTTCCTTCTTGTCGGCGTGATCTACGACCGGGCGCACCATCGCTACATCGTTTTCCCAAACGACTATCACGAGCCGGAACTGCGCGGCCAGCTTGGTTTCGGAGGGCTGTGGACCCACATGCCGATCTACGGAAGTCTGACGATGATTGCGTATTTCGCGGCTCTCGGACTGCCCGGTCTCTCAGGGTTCATCAGCGAGGCGCTGTGTTTCCTCGGGGCGTTCCCCGTGCATCGCACACTGACGATCATTGGAACCCTGGGTGTCCTGCTCGGTGCCGGATACATGCTTTGGGCGTTCCAGCGACTGTTTATGGGCTCGTTCAACGAACGAAACAAGGACCTGCCCGAAATCAACAGTCGTGAGATCGCCACGATCGTGCCCCTGGCTGTGGTCGTCATTGTTCTCGGAATCTATCCCGCGCCGGTACTCGACCTGATCGCAGCGTCGTTGAGCGACCTCTCGCACACGTTGTCCGCCCACTCGGGGATGGCGGCGAACGCGTTCTAAGGAGCGTCTACTTGTCGGATCTGCTACAAGCGGCGATCGCCTCAAACCTGGAGAGTCTTCAGTTCGCTGGACCTGAGCTTGCGCTGACGATTTCGATTCTCGTGATCGTCACGGTCGACCTGGTCTACTCAGGTGAAAAGCGCGCCCTGATGACGGGGTTGACCCTTGCGGGTCTCTTGTGGGCGGTCTGGTCGATCGTGGGGCTCTACGGTACGGAGCCACGGTCCCTGTTCGCCGGCATGATGGCGCTCGATGATTTCGGCCTTTTCTTCAAACTCTTGATGGCGGGAACCACACTGGTCGTCGTAGTTTTCGGGATCCAGTCGACTGACATCGATGAAAAGCTTGCGGAGTTTTATGCTGTTCTGCTGACGATCGTCCTCGGTGGGTTCCTGATGGCGTCTTCGACGAACCTGCTGATGATGTATCTCACTCTCGAACTCGTGAGCCTCCCGTCGTTCATTCTGGCGGGCTACCAGCGGCACGTGCAGCGTTCGAACGAGGCGGCTCTTAAATACGTGGTCTATGGCGGTGTGTCGTCTGGTGTGATGCTCTACGGCTTCAGCCTGATCTACGGTTTGACGGGCACACTCGACCTATTCGAGGTGTCGAGCCGGATCGCGGCGCAGGGCGGACTTGACCTGACCCTCTTCCTGGCCGCGACCATGTCAATGGCGGGCTTCGGCTACAAGGTTGCCTGTGTACCCTTCCATTTCTGGTGTCCAGATGTTTACGAAGGTGCACCGACCCCGGTTACCGCCTTCCTGTCCGTCGCGCCCAAAGCGGTTGGATTCGCGATGCTGGCCCGATTTTTCTACGTCGGCCTGTCATCCTACGACGGTACTTTGGGAACGTCGCTTGCCGGACAATGGCCCGAGTTGTTGGCCATCGTGTCGGCTTGCACGATGACGCTGGGCAACTTGACGGCGATATGGCAGAACAATCTGAAGCGACTTCTGGCCTATTCGAGTATCGCTCACGCAGGCTACATGATGATGGGCGTGGTCATGCTTTCGTCGGCAGGCCTGCAGGGTGTGATGTTCTACGCGGCGGTCTATCTGTTCATGAATTTAGGGGCTTTCTTCGTGGTGCTCCTGGTAGCCGACCGGACGGGAAGTGAGGACATCAAGGATTTTGCCGGGCTGGGCTGGCGGTCACCCTTCATCGCGGCCGTGATGACGTTCTTCCTAGCCTCGCTGACGGGACTGCCACCGACAGCCGGATTTGCAGGTAAGCTCTATCTGTTCAGCGCGGTGGTGGAAGGGGGCCTGTGGTGGTTGGCCGTTGTTGGTGTGTTGAACAGCGCGGTGTCACTCTACTACTACTGGCGCATCGCTCGTACAATGTATCTCGAAGATCCTGCGGTTGCTGAGCCTCTCGGGATCCCGGCCATCGCGACGGTGACCCTGGCGGTGCTGTTCGCCGGGACGGTAGTGTTTGGCATCTACTTTGGACCGTTGTCGGACCTGACGGCCCAATCGACCACACTCTACGCCCCCGTTCAGGCGGCTGCACAGGCTATGCTCAGGTAAGTCTACTCAACAGAAGATGAAAAAGGCTCTGCCGAATTCTCGGCAGAGCCTTTTTTGAAATGGAGGACCTTTTTCACGCGCCCCACGCCTTTCCGCTCGCGTTGGGGCCTTTCTTCTTTGCCTTAGGGAGGTCGGTCTTGTCGACCAAGAATCCCACGAGGCGTTTCTTGCCCAAATTCTGCAAGTAGTTCAGTAGAGACACTTCGGCCTCTTTGAGGTTCAGCTGGTGCTCCTCGCTCAGCTTGCGAATCATCGCATCGACGGAGGTTTTTCCGTCGCACATTTCCCAGACCTGAGTTCCGATCTGGTCGAGCAAGAGAGTTCGACGTTCGGGGATCCAGAAAATCTTGGAAAGGATCCGGGCTTTCCAATCCGTTCCGCGGGTGAGGGTGATCGAGACTTCGTCGTCGTCCGTTTTTTCCCAGTCGAGCGCGTCGTTACGTGCGGGACGGGACTTCAACATGGCGTCTCGTCCGATTTTGGGGCTGCGCCTGAAGTTCACGACGTTGCCTCAACGGGAGCGGGGCGATTAGGGCCCGGCATAGCGTCCTGGATCGTGTCAAGATCGAGGGCGTCTTCTTCTTTGTTGTAGAAGGATTGCGCGACAAAGATCTTGTTTTCTTCGTCCGATACCCAAGCCCGCCCTCTCAAGTGGAGTCTTGGCCGCGTATTCCAAAAGGGCAAGGGCTGGAGCAAGCTCTGGACCCTGCCTTTGGGCTCGCCCTGAACTGATATGGCCTGGTCGTCGAGCGTGTCAACGCGCGTGTCGATAAAGCGGAGATCCTTCGCGAAGAACTGTTGGTACCAGTCGGAGAGGGAACTCCCTGCCAGTAGAGTGCGCGCCAGGCTGAGTCGGTCTATTCGGAGTAACGATTTTTCCTTCTTGAAGAGAAGACGAATATGTCCCGATTTCAGGTCATATTCTTCCAATGGAAAGTCAGGCGGCGTACTACACTGGAGACCGTAGAGCCCCCACGGCTGCCACGCCTCCGCAGGCGTGTCAGCCAGTGAACCGAAGAGTCTGGACAACAGTTCCTGTGCGTCTTCATCCGGACGGGTCATGACTCGGATGAAGAACAGACGGTCGCTGACGGGGCTGTACCCGGCAAGCGTTGTGACCTCGTGTACTCCCTTCCACCGGAAGCATTCCCAGGCGGCAAGCCCGGGCAGGTCTAACCCTTCGATCAGCACGCTCCGTTCGACGCTCAGGGTCTGCTTCTCCTTCTGGGCGTTTTTGGCGAGCCCCTCGACGTAGCGGTCGACGATTCTGGCAACCTCCGGGTCTCCGCCGGCCTCCTTCCATTCCACCTCGACGCGTACGATCTGTGCATCGTCCAGGCGGACGTTTCCCGATCGGGCATCTCCCACGAGCTGTCCCGGATTCCACTCGTCTGGGATGTCGATGGTGACACCGTACCAAGCCAGATTCTGCCACTTGTCGTATCGAAGTCGCTTCATTGCAGTGCTCGTTAGTGACTGAAATTCAAGGTCTTGTGAAGATACTGGGCCGCTCCGACTGTGTCAAGAAGACCGACTTGAACATTGACGGATAAACTAATGTGCACTATATTCAGATGTGCAGGTATGAACGATATCAACCCGCGCCAAAGGGGCACGTATGAAGCGCGAACTGACGGACAGGCAACGGGAAATATTCGATTTTATTGCTCGCGGCATCCGCGAGAACGGCTACCCGCCTACGATTCGGGAGATGATGGACGCGTTCGACATCGCTTCCACGAACGGCGTGCGGACGACGCTTGCCGCGCTGGAAAAGAAGGGCTACATCCGGCGGAGACCGATGCTTTCGCGGGGAATCGAATTGACAGAACCCAATGATATACAATCAGTTGCATCCAACCTTCCGGATGTTCGAGAAATTCCGCTGGTCGGGCGTGTGGCTGCGGGTGAGCCGCTTCTGGCTATCGAGCACGTCGAAGAGACGCTCACAGTCGACCCGTCGTTCGTGCCGTCAGGCGATGTCTTCGCGCTGCAGGTTCACGGCGACAGCATGAAAGATGTCGGTATTCTCGATGGTGACTATGTTCTTGCGCGGCAGCAGTCTACGGCCCACCAGGGCGAAATCATCGTCGCTGTGGTCGACGATGAGGCTACCGTAAAGAGATACTTCGTGGATGGAGACGGTGTTCGCCTCGAGGCCGAGAACGAGGACTACGATCCGATCGTGGTAGATCCCCAGTTCCAGGCGTTCAGGATTGCCGGAAAGGTCGTGAGTTTGATGCGGCGGTTCTGACTCCGCCGGTGAGTTGGACCACTTCTCAGTGTTTTGGCCGTGCTCTCATCCAGGGAGCACGGCCTATCTGTTTACGGGCTTGTGATTGACGAATGCGGCATCTATCTGTAAGAGTATAGGGGACTTACACGCATAATAGTGGGGCGCGTTTAGAAGGAGGACGTCTGTGACGTTCGCACTACTGGGTATCGTGATTCTGGGCAGTTTGCTGTTTTGCGTCTATTGCCTTGTCGGTTACTAGGAGAGAGTGTCGCCTCTTCGCGCGGAATCAGCCACGATCGCGGAATCGATCCTGCAGAAGAAGGTTAGGCTGGAAGATCTGGAGCGGGATGTCGAGTTGCTCAAGGAGGCTCAGCCCTCGATGGAGCTTGAATCGGTTCGTATTCGACGCTGGATTGAGCAACTGAAAGCCCAGACAGAGCGTCTGCAGTCGTTGTCGAAGCCGGCACTGGGTGAGGTGGAACGGCACATTGAAGCCGTCCGGTCCGGGGAGGAGGAGGCCTGATGGAGTACGCGGTCGTGTTGGTCGCCCTCGGGTTGGTGGTTTCTGTTAGAGCTTTCACCGCGATGGCCCTGAACAAACAGGAGCCGCGACCCAGGACCGGGAACTCAGTTCCAAAGTCGCCGCCCTGGAGGCTACGGAGCGCCAGCTCTCGCGTGAGAAGAAGGCGGCTGAAGAGGAGCTCCAGCAGCTAGAGAGCGAAAAGGACAGGTTGCTCGTGGCGGTCCAGAAATTCGGGGCGACCCCCGTAGAGGCACCTACGGACGAGGAATTTTTCGGACGCAAGGCCCGGCCCGGTAGGCCCAGCCCCTCACGTAGAGCCGAATCCTGTTCAGGGCGAACACGAGCAGGAGTTGACGGATTGAGAAAGTGCCCCGGAAGGGGAAGATGGGTTTGAAGAAGCCGTCGATGACGAGGTGGAAAATGCCGCAGCTGTCGTACCGTCGGAATCCTCCGTGGCGCAGACGGTTGGAGGACAGGAACCAGCGCAGGAGGCCCAGAGCCCCGAAGGAGACGAGAGGCCCCGCGTGTTGCTCGTCGATGACAACAACGAGCTCCGGGAACTCCTGACCGACGCTCTCGGCGAAGTCTATGCGATCGATGGGGCGACGGATGGCCTGGAAGGGCTGCACCGACTGATGAAAGAGGCGCGTAGCTATGACGTGGTGATGACGGACTTGAATATGCCACACATTGATGGCATTGCTTTTCTGGACCGCGTGCCTGAGGGCATCCCCGTTATCGTCATATCTGCGTATCTGGATCGCCCGGAGTTTGCGAGGGCTCTCTGGATCACCCCCGGGCGACCCGCGTTCTGGAGAAGCCCTTCAAGCTCTCCGACGTGCGTATGGCAATCACTGCGGCGATCGAGAGTGCGCCAACAAGCGAGTCGACGGAAGGCTCTGAAGCGGAGTCATCGAAAGAGGGTGCGGAAGCAGAGACAAGCGCAGAGGCATCGCCCTCCTGATCATCAATCATCGTTTGGACGAAACGGCCGGGAAAAAGACCCGGCCGTTTTTTATGCCGTGTATCGCTGACCCGGATTCTGTGTTACTTGATTTTCGAGCTCGAGGCCGAGCAGCAACGTGGACAGGCTGGCGGGTGTGCGCCCGGCGAGACGGGCGAGAGCGTCGATGTGGATGGGGTCGGAGGACAGGCTGTTGACGATCCTCTGTTCTTCGGGAAGCAGTGACAGGACGACTGTGGCGCGCTCACGCTTGCTCGGGGTGGGGAGTCCGAGTTTGTCCAGAACGTCTTCAACGTTTCGAACGAGGGTTGCGCCGTCGCGGAGGAGTGCGTGCGGACCTTCACTTTGGCTGGCCGTAATGGGGCCGTGTAGCTTGAACACGTCGCGGTCCTGTTCGAGGGCGATACGCGTGGTGATGAGAGACCCGCTCTTGCGTCCGGCTTCGACGACGATGACGCCCGGGCTTAATCCGCTGATGACATGGTTGCGACGGGGGAAGTGAACGGGATCCGCAGAGGTGCCTATGGGGAACTCACTGACGACGGCGCCTTTCAGAACGATCTCGTCGTAGAGGGGCGGTGGCTGGGCGGCGTTGGCCGGTCGAGGCCACTTCCGAGCACGGCGACGGTCCCTCCGCTGGCCGCGAGTGCTCTCCGATGGGCGTGACCGTCGATCCCGAGCGCGAGCCCACTTACAACGACAACCCCCGCCCGCGCAAGCCCTCCCGCCAGCTGGCGGGCAGAATCCTTGCCGTAGGGGGAGTTTCGCTCGAGAGCCGACGATGGCGACCGTGGGACGCTCAAAGAGGGTGGGATCGCCGAGAAGGAACAGGATGGGGGCGGAGCGTAGGTCTGGCGAAGCAGATGGGGGTAACCTGGTCCGCTCAAGTGGAGGAGCTGAACCTGAAGTCGTTTACAAGCATCAAGCTGGCGACTCGCCCAGTCAGAGTCGACCTGCGACCGTATGGCCTGCGCGGTTTCCAGACCGATGCCTTCGACTGCACATAGGGCGTCGAAGGGCGCCTCGAGGACGGATTCTGGTGAGCCGAAGTGTGAAATCAGGGCCCGGTAGCTCGAGGGACCGAGCCCGGGCGCAGAGGGCAGGGTCAGGGCGTGACGGGCAGTGTCGCCTTCCAAGACTACAGATCCTGCTCGTCCTGACGGCTTTGACGGACCCGATCGCCGACTGCCTGGATGAGTTCGTTGAGCCCCTCCCCGGTGACGGAAGAGATCGGGAAGGCGGGTTCATTTCCAACCGTGACGTGCGGGCGATCCTCCGGGGGAAGAACGTCGACCTTGGATGCGGCGAGGAGAGAGGGCTTCTGGGGCAGGGCGGAACTGAAATGCTCGAGCTCTCGACGAAGGACGGCGAGGTCCGCGGCCGGGTCGGGTGCCGAAGTGTCGACGACGTAAAGTAGGACGCGTGTACGCTCGATGTGTCTTAAGAACTGGAAACCGAGACCACGGCCTTCGTGGGCGCCTTCGATGAGGCCGGGAATGTCGGCCATCACAAAAGTGTCGTAGTCGCCGCAGCGCACGATGCCCAGGTTGGGCTGCAGGGTTGTGAACGGGTAGTCAGCGATTTTGGGATGGGCTGCCGAGACCCGGGACAGCAGCGTCGACTTCCCGGCGTTAGGGTGACCGACGAGCCCGACGTCAGCGATAAGCTTGAGCTCCAGGTCGAGAGCCTTCTCCTGACCGGGTCCGCCGGGGTCTGCCCGTTCTGGGGCCCTGTTCGTGGCAGTGGCGAACCGAGCATTTCCTCGGCCTCCTCTCCCACCGGGAAGGACGACTTCGCACTCGTCCGGTTCTGTCAGGTCGGCGAGGATACGCCCCGATTCGGCGTCGCGGACGACGGTGCCTGGGGGCACCCGGATGACGAAATCCTGTCCGCGCGTGCCCGTCCGGTTCTTGCCCATTCCGTGGCCGCCACGCTCTGCCCACGCGTGTTGCTGGTAGCGCTGGTCCAGGAGAGTCGATAGATGGGGGTCAACCTGGAGGACGACGTTACCGCCGTCGCCACCATCCCCACCGTCGGGCCCTCCCCTCGGAACGAACTTTTCACGACGAAAACTGCTGCAGCCGTTTCCCCCGTCGCCCGACCGGGCCTGTATGGTGACTTCGTCGACGAACACTCGTGGATCTCCCTGGCCCAAGTATAGTCAGTCTGGGGCATTGGTGCCAAGAAGCGGGTGGAAACTACGTCAGCGTGGTGGGAATTTTTCTTCGAGCGCTGATTGAACGTGGGGGGGCACGAAGGGAGAGAGATCGCCGCCGAATTGGGCGATTTCTCTGACAACGGTGGAGCTGAGATGAGCGAACTCGGGACTGGGGAGGAAATATACCGCCTCCAGATCGGGGAGCAGGCGGCGACTGGCCGAGGCCCATCCGAGTTCTGTTTCGTATTCACCGGCCGTGCGCAGACACCGGATGACTGTGTGAATCCCCCGGTCGCGTGCGAAGTGAACGGTCAGCCCCTGATAGTCGACGACCTCGACCTCGGGTTTCTGCACTGCCTGTCGAATCAGTGCGACCCGCTCCGCAGCCGTGAACACGGGACTTTTGGACGGGTTCTCCCCGACAGCTACGACTACTTGGTCGAAAATTTCGAGCGCTCGACGAATGAGGTCGATGTGACCGAAGGTGACCGGATCGAACGATCCGGGATAGAGTGCGGTGGTCATGAGGGTAGTCCTGTTTTTGAAGATCTGGCGGCCCCTGCGGCCAGGGCGACGCGTGTGCCGAATTCGGGGTCGTCGGAAACGGTGCTGCCCGGGGCCTGAAGTAGCGGGGCCTCTATGCCGGCTGCAATCGCAAGGTGTCGTGCGAAGTCATCGACCTGGCCGCGCGCGCTGCCGGCGACAGAAAAGGAGGCGAAGCGCTCCGCTCGTCCCCGGATTCGGCTCGAGACGAGGTCGGCGACATCCTCGAGGGTCTGTTTGTCCGGGGCGTCCATGCGAATGGACTCCGCCAGGACGAGGGCCCGACTGGAACCCGCGGCGATCGAAACCCAGTCCGCGGAGAGGGCGACGCCCGCCTGCCACGTTTCGGGGTCCTCCAGCATGGCCTGATACAGTGCGACGGGTTCGGCGCATACCCCACCGAGGTGGAATCCCGCCGTTTCGAGGCGCTGATCAATGCCCGCGACCAGATCCGCCCTGACGGCTTCCCAGATGGCCACACTCCCGCTCGCCCAATGTCGCAACGTCAGGTTTTCGGGAGCCTGTCCCAGAGTCTGGGCGGCCTCCCAGCCGAGGTGGGTCCTGCGATCGCGTTCCCCTGCGATTTCGAGTGGGATGCGTCGAAGGTGAATGTAACCCGGTGGCAGGGAGATCCAGATGGGATCACCCTCGGATGTGTCCAGATTTTCAAGCGCCCCGACGAGACGATCGGCGAAGGTTCCGACCTTGCCGGACGGACCTTCCCAATCAGTCGTCGCGTGCGATATCAGGTTTTCGTCGAGCGTCGCGGCGACGACGTCTCGATCGCCCAGGTGGAGTCCCACGACGGCCATCAGGGCGGAGAGACGGTCAGAAGTGGTTTCAGCCTAGTCAGGTTCTTAAGGCCGATGCGACGGACGGAGGTGAGGTCGTCGACAGCCCGGAAGGGACCGTTG
>CEVA01003626.1_pt1 | contig 24504 bp, 17 predicted proteins | sample 361521 | NCBI WGS metagenome assembly CEVA01 (sample SAMEA2622823, study PRJEB7988) | marine metagenome | isolation source: saline water (ENVO:00002010), including
TTTCGAAACCCAAAAGCCCGGCTATGTTCGATTAAACACCCGCACAGCCGGCGGCAGCGGTCGGCGCAAACTGTGCGTGGTCGACTGGGACGGCGACGGTCGTCTCGACGTTCTGGCCAACAGCCCCAATGCCGAGCTGTGGAAAAACGTTGGCTCCCGCGAAGGCATGACCCGACTTGTGCTTCAAGGCACCCTATTCAAACGCAATATTTCCAGCCATACCACGAGCCCGACGATGGTCGATTGGAACGGCGATGGCGTGCCGGATTTGCTCGTCGGCGCGGAGGATGGGTTTCTCTATTACGGGCGCAACAAGCGAAGTGAGAAATGAACGGAGATTGCCACGATATTCAGGTTGTTTTTTTGAATTGATCCTGAATATCACGCCTATCCTTGTTTGATGTCTCCCTTGTTCAAGGTTTCGCCGCAGGCGTGGCAGTGTTTGGCGTCGAGGCGATGGCCCTCGACACCGCAGTTGGGGCAGGCTCGGGTGTTAGGGGCATTGGGGCCGTCGATCTTGGCAATCTCAGCAGACACAATCCCGGTTGGCACCGCAATGATGCTGTAGCCCATTATCATAACCATCGCCGCCAAGAATTGGCCCAGGGCGGTGCTTGGCGTAATGTCGCCGTAACCCACCGTGGTCAACGTCACGATAGCCCAGTAGACGCTTTTGGGGATGCTTTCAAACCGCGGATTGTTCTCTCCTTCCACCAGATACATCACCGCGCCGATGATGGTCACGAGGATAATTACTGCCAGTAGGAACACGGTGATTTTTGCATGACTGGCTCGAAGTGCGCGCATGATCACCCGCGCTCCTTGAACGTACGTAACGAGTTTTAAGATTCGGAAAATCCGCAATACCCGCAAGGCGCGCACGACCAGCAGGTATTCTGCCCCAGGGTAGATTGCGCTAATATAGGTCGGTAAAATGGCTAGCAAATCAATGATGCCGAAAAAACTCCGCGCATATCTGCCCGGGGCATCCACGGTCCACAATCGCAGTATGTATTCCACGGTGAACAAAATCGTGAACCCCCATTCCACCCCATTTAGCGTGTTTTCCCAATGGGCCATGCCGGGTACGGTGATGAGCATGACCACCACCACGCTGACGAGAATGGCCACGATCAAAGACACGTCAAACACTTTGCCCGCAGGCGTGTCTGCCTCGTGGATGATCTTGCGCATGCGTTCACGCAATGCGGACGTGTCAGTGTTTGGTTGGGCCATGCCTCCGGCCCCTTTATAGTTGAAAGTTAGCGATAAAACAACCGGCTTTAAGGAGGCAACAAACTGGCGGCCGCCCCGGCAACCCCGCGCCTATTCGTATTTCCACTTCAACACCCATGGATCCTGAGTAGCTTCCTGAAATTTCTTCAACTTGGCCGTGTATTCTTCCAAGACCTTGGCAAATTGGGGGTCAGCAGCGAGGTTTTTGGATTCGTGGGGGTCGGCGCTAATGTCATACAGTTCGAATTTTGGCCGGTGGATGTACTCGCGCACGGTTCGTTTCCCGTAGGGGGCATCCATGCCCTTTTTCCATTGCGCCTGCCAGCTCGGCGCTGCCCAGAGGTCGCTGGCGAAGGGGTACGGCAGCGGGTGGGCGATGTTCCAGATGAGCTTGTACTTGCGGTCGCGAATGACGCGCATGGGGTAGTACATTTGAATTTCGTGGAAGGTGTGGCTCGCGCCGATTTGATCCCAGCCCTCGGGATTCTTCTCAGCGAGAATCGGCAGGAACGACCGGCCGTGAAATTTGTACGGGCCCTTCTTGGTGCGGCGCCCGGCGGGCATGGTAGCCAGCTCGGCTTTGGCGGCGCCGGTCTCCGCATCGTAACCGCCAGCGAAGTCGAGCAGGGTTGGCACGATGTCCACGAAAGAGATCATCGCGTTGTTCGTATTTCCGCGTTCCTTTTGGTACGGGTTGCGCACGAGGAACGGCACTCGCAGGCCGCCTTCGTAGACGGTCGTCTTGCCGCCGGCAAAGGCCATGCCGTGATCGCTCGTAAACAGGATGATCGTGTTGTCCCATTTGCCGTTTTTCTTGAGGATCTCCATCAGCCGTCCAAGTCCTTGGTCCACGCGCGAAGTACTTTGGTAATACTGCGCGAGCTCGGCGCGCGTTTCGGGCGTGTCCGGCAGAAACGGCGGCACGGTCACCTTGGCTGGATCATAAAACACTTCCTCCACACCGGGATACGCGCCCTTGTTGGGCTTGTTGCCGAAGCGGTCCGGCTGATGCTCCAATTCATTGGCGCGGCCGCCGCCGCGGTGCGGATCGCTGGTGGCGTAATACAAAAAGAACGGCTTGTCAGAATCGGCCTTGATGAATTCCTCACAATTATTGGCCATCTCCACCGTGCTCCGGCTGTTGCCGGGGATTTTGGTTTCAAAGAAGTACACCTCCTCCGGCCCGTTGTGGTGTTTCCCGATGCGCGCGGTGCGATAGCCGGCTTTGGCCAGCAGTACCGGCAGCGTTTTCACCCACGGGAAGCTGCTGAATTTGTGATAACTGTGCAAGTGCCCGTAGTGGCCGTTGCGGTGATTGTGCAGTCCGCTGAGCACCACGCTGCGACTGGCACTGCAACTGGCGGTGGTGGCGAAGGCGTAGCGAAACAGCGTGTCGTCAGCGGCCAGCCGGTCGATGTTCGGCGTCATCGCCGTCATGTCGCCGTAGCAACCCATCGTGGGGCTGAGGTCATCGGCAATGATGACGACGATGTTTTTCTCGGCAGCCGGGAGCGCCAAAGTCACGAGAGCCGTGAGAATCAAAAAAATTCGTTTTCCAAAAAGCATATCGAAAAGATTTTCGCCGTGTGGGAATTGCTTGGCCAATATGCGCTCAAAGGTAGCCCGGCGCAATGATATCCGGTGTCATTTTACAAACCGCCAAGGCGCGAAGACGCCAAGGATTACTTTTTCAAGAATGCCAGTAGGTCGGCCAGTTCCTGCTTGGTCATCGTTTTCTCGAGGAGGTCGGGCATGAGCGAAATGGTGCTGGCGCGGATGGCTTTGATTTCTTTGCGGGCGATGGTCTTCGATAAACCGAGCGGGAGCTTGAGGGTGATTTGCAACGGGGTATCGGCGGCGAGGAGGCCGGCGAAGGTTTCGGTTTCGTTGGTGTCCACCTCGTACATTGTGTACTGCGGGTAAACTTCCTTGTTCGGCACGATGATGTGCAGCAGCAGGGCTTCGGCGGGTTGGTTGCGCAGGCCTGTGAGGTCGGGGCCGACGGCGTGGCCTTGCGTGCCGTGACGATGGCAGGTGGCGCAGGCGCGGGTGAAAATCTTGGCGCCGTTGGCGGCGTCGCCTTTCAATTTCAAAACCGGCTTGGCGGCTTCGAAAGCTTTCATGCGGTCGCCGCCGGTGTGTTTGGCGAAGAGTTGCTTGGCGCGGGCGCCGGCGGTCTTGTGGCGCTCGAGGGTTTTGCGGCGGGCGGGTGTGATGGCGTGGACGGGCACGGTACCTTTCTCGAGGGCGTCAATCAGTACGGGGTGATGCAGGGCGCTGCGGGTGATGATGCCGAGGACAGCCTCGCGCACGGTGGGGCTGAAGCTGCCCCACGCCTTGGGCGCCAACAGGGCTTGGCTGACTTTCGCGTCGTTGAGGTTGCCGAGCGCCTGCACGGCGGCGGCTTGGATATCGGGCGTGCGCAGGGCGATGTCCACCAAATCTTCGCGCGGCAACAGCAGGCGCAGTAAGGCATCACCGGCGAAACCGAAGTCGGTGTTGCCCATTAGCTCAATGGCGGCGAAACGGCGCGGCAGGGAGATGCCGGCCTCGACGGAGTTGCGCGCGGAGCGCAGGGTGGACTTGATGGTGAAGTCCGCCACCACATCCGGTGGCAGTTTGTTGGCCTCGTACTTTGCCTTGATTTCGGCGGGCGTGAGCTTTGAGGTGAGCGGAATGAAGTTGCGCAGCGGATGCGCGTCAGGATGGGTGGCCGAGAGCTTCACGCCTTTCTTTTTCGCGCCTAGGATCAGGCCATTCAGAAATGCGGCGCGTTCCCAAACGGAAATGCGGATGGGTTCCTTGCGCAGCTCGGGCTGGGCCATTTGCGTGCCGAGATTCCAGAAATGAATCATCTGCGCCGGCGTGCAATCCTGCGCGACGATGCTGCCGAGCTCTTTCATCGTCGCGAGGTAACTCTGCTGGACGGCGCCGTTCTTGATCGGGCGCGTGGTGCGGATGTGATCAAGCACCGGCACGGCATCCCCTTTGCCCAGCGCATTGAACACCGCCGCGCGCAGCCATTTGTCGTCGGCATCCTTCATCAACGCGGCCGCCAGCGCGTTGGCTTTGTCGGGGTGTTTTTGTTTGGCGAGTTGCAGCGCGGCGAGGAAGCGGGCGTTGGCGTCGTTGGACCGCGTCTGCTCTAGAAGCGTCTTCACCGGCGTCTTGGGAAATCGGCCCTGGCGGATGGCGAGGTTTTGCCGAGCGGCGGCGGCTTGAGCGGCGGTGATCTTGGGCGGCGCTGGGGTGTTCAGCTTGATGCGCCAAATGCGGCCATGCTTCGTGCCGGCTTTGAAGGGGAGTTTGCCGCGGATGGCCTCGGGCAGGTAACGGGGGTGATCAATGTATTGGCGGACCATGTCGCAAACGTACAACGCGCCATCGGGGCCGATGGTGGCGTGGACGGGGCGGAACCATTGATCGGGCGTGGCGAGGAAATCCTTGCCGGGCGTGGGGTGCGCGGCGGTGAAGGTGGCGCCGGCGGGCGTGAGCACTTGGCGTTGCACGAGATTTTGTGCGGGCTCACAAATGAAGGCGTCGCGTCCGCGGATGATGATGCCGCTGGCGCTGGTGTAGGTGCCGGCGTGTTGGCGGCTGATGAGGCTGGGGATGTAACTGGCGGCGGTGGTGTCGGGGCTGAGGGGATACACCTTGGCGGCAACGGGCACGACGTTCTCGACCGTGTCGGTGAAGGGATAATGCGGATTGCTCCCCAGCAGTCCGGGCGCGACGACCACGTGCATGAGCGGATTGCGGTTGCTGGAGACGAAGCGGTTGCCGGCGGCATCAAAGCATTGGCCGAACTGGCCGACGCCGGCGAGCGGTTCATAAACAAACGTCTCCGGATGAAACCGGCCATCCTGCCGTTTGGACACCGCCGCTTTGCGCTTGGGATGCAGCGGGCTGGTGACGCTCGCATCGGAGAGGCCGCTGGTGACGTACACCCAGCCATCGGGCCCGAGCGTGGGACTGGCGACGCGCAGTTGTTCGCTGCTGCTCTTGGTGCCGAAACCGGTGAGCACCACGCGCCGCAAATCTGCTTTGCCATCGCCGGTCGTGTCTTTCAGATACCAAATATCCGGCGCGCAAGTGACGAACACGCCGCCTTTCCACGGCAGGATGCCATTGGGAAAGGTGAAGCCTTCGGCAAAGGTCGTGCGCTTCTCAAACTGCCCGTCACCATCGGCATCCTCCAGCAAGGCGATGCGCCCGAGCTTCGGCGCCTCTTTGCCCTTTCCATCCTTGGCGGGCAGGAACGGATAGCCGAGGCTTTCCACCACCAGCATCCGTCCCTCGGCATCAAAACACATCGCCACCGGATCGCGCAGTTGCGGCTCAGCGGCGGCTATTTCAATCTTCGCGCCCTTTTCGATCTGAAACAGCTTCAAAGATTGCGTCACCGAAGGCGGTCCCTCCAAGGCGAAGCTCAACACTGGAAACAGGCAGACCCAAGCAAGCTGACAGCGCATGAGTGGATGATAATGAGGTGCCCATGTTTGGCAAGCCATCGGCTCCACATGAAAGTCGCCGACAAATTGGATGCACGCCACCTCTCCTGAGAGCTTGCGTTTGATCTGTGCATTCGCAAACTCGCGCCGTGAAATTTTGCCTGAATACCAGCACCATCAAGCCGCAGCCGTTGTTGCGCAAAATCCATCTCGCCGGACAGGCCGGTTACGACGGGATCGAACTTTGGATTAACGACCTCTACGACCATGTGGGTCGGGGAGGTGAGGTGGCCGAGGTGGAGAAGGCCTTGGCGGACAATGGCTTGATCGTACCCAGCGTCATTGCAATTCGCCAATGGGGTGACATGGATGGCTGGGAATATGAACTTGTGAAAGACGAGGCCCGGCGGAGGTTTGCACTAGGGGCGCGACTGGGAGCGCCTTACATCGTGGCCACGCCACCTCTGGAAGTGGCGCGGCAGGATCATTTGCCGGGACGCTATCGCGACCTCCTAGCCATCGGCCGCGAAGAGGGCATCCGGCCAACCTTTGAATACATCAGTTTCTTCAAGAGCGTTTACAATTTGCCCGACGCATGGCGCATTGTGCAGGAGGCGGATGATCCCGACTCCACGATCATTCTCGATGCCTTCCACAACTGGAACAGTCACTCGACCCTCGATGATCTCCGGGCCATTCCTGTGGAGAAAATCAGCCATTATCACATTGATGATGCCGCCCCGGACAAGGCGCCGGCCACACAAAAAGATCCCGACCGCGTAATGCTGGGCGAGGGGCAGATTGACCTGACGGCGGAGATTTCCATTCTCAAGGAAAAGGGCTACGACCAGACCATGAGCCTCGAGCTGTTCAACGCAGCGCTTTGGGAGGCAGACCCGCTGGAAGTCATTACCACCGGCCTGGAACGCATGAAATCCCTCTGGAACACGGATTAGCAACTGGCGCGCACGTTGCAGAGCGTCCTTGAAACCCCGTCCCGAGTCTGGGCAGACTCCGCGCATGTCGCAACGGATTCTCTTCGGAGTCATCACGGTCTTTTGGCTCGTGATGAACGTCCTGCTTTGGCGCGCGGAACATTTCGGCGCCAAGGTTCCGATTGAGACCGTGTGGCGCCGTGTGCTCAGTCCGGAGGAGGACATTACGCACTACGACATTTATCGGACCCGGGACAATGAATGGATTGGATCCTTCACCTGGACCGCCACCGCGCTGGATGACAATGGCACGCCATTGCCCTTGGAAAACCTGAGCCGGGAACCCGCCGGCTATCAAATCGAACTGGATGCCACACCGCCCAACACCGAGGGCCTGGTCACACTCTCGAATGGCAGCCAGCTGGAGTTCACGCTGGACCTGCTGTTTGACAAGCAGCGCGAGTGGCAGGAGATGACCATGACCCTCAATCCTCCCATGACACGCCGGCAGGTCGGTGGCACCTTGGAGCGTGAATGGTCTCTCGCGTTGAAAAGCGCAACGACCAACGACATGGTGCAAATCGATTTCGGGCGTGGCCCTGGCGAAAAGCAGCACTTGGAAATCAACCCCAGCCGTGACGGGCTGGTGGGCACGGCCGCACATTTGATGAAGGAGATGGGCAGCGAATCGTTGCTCGGCGGCGACCAAGCCTACGGCGCACTTTCCAGTTCCGGCCAGATCCGCAAGATGTTGCAGATGGCAACGGCTTCCGCCGCCGCCTCAAGCGTGCTGCCCCACCGCCGGTTGAAGCTGGCCTGGGAGTCACGTTATGGGACATTGCCCGATCACTCCCGGACGCTGCGCGTTTACCGCGTGCATGCGCCGCTGGAAATGGGGGTGTTAAATTTTGGCGACATCGTCGCCTATATTGGCCAAAACGGAGAATTGATCCGGGCCGAGCTACCCCTCGCGGGGGGCATAGAAATCCGCAGCCGGCGCCATTACCCCCGGCCGCGCCCAAAGCGATGATTGAATTCCGCAACCTTGTAAAAAAATTCGGCGACCTCGTGGCAGTCGACCACATCAACCTGACGGTCAAGTCAGGCGAATTCTTTTGCGTGCTCGGCCCCAATGCCGCCGGCAAAACCACCTCCATCAAGATGCTCACCGGTCTCATCCGACCCACCGAGGGGCAGGTTCGAGTGTGTGGCTTTGATGTTCAGGAAGAGCCCGTCGAGGTGCGCAAACGTCTGGCCTATGTGCCGGACTTTCCGTTCCTTTATGACAAGCTTACCCCGCTGGAATTCTTCCGGTTCACCGGCCGGCTCTTTGGCATGGAGGAAGACCTGATGGACAATCGCACGCGGGATCTCATCCCGCGTTTCAGTCTCGATCCCTACATCGACCTGTCCATTGAAAGCCTGTCCCACGGCACACGGCAGCGCATTGCCATCGTCTCCGCGCTCATGCATGCCCCGGATGTGTTCGTGCTCGATGAGCCGATGGTTGGGTTGGATCCCCATCACGCCCGGGTTCTCAAGGATGTTCTGCGCGAACGCGCCACCGCGGGCATGACAGTCTTTCTCTCCACGCACCAGCTTAGTGTCGCCGAGGAAATGGCCGACCGCATCGGTATTATCCACAACGGTCAACTGATTGCCGCCGGCACCAAGGAGGATCTGCGCGAACAAGCGGGCAACGACGGCGCTCTGGAAGACACTTTCCTGGCCCTGACCCGCGAGGATGAAAGTACGGTGGAGACCCAGATGCGCCAGCTCCATCAGGAACGAGGCCCAGAGACAGCTCCTATCGGCGACTGATTATCGTGGAACCCAACCGCTCGCCTCTGCTCCTGCTCCTTTCGCTGCATCTCAAGCAGCTCTGGCGCAAGCTGCGTGATGCCAACGAACGCTCCGGCTCCTTGACGTGGCTGATCGTAGGCTTCGTGGCCACCTATCCCATCATCGCCATGTGGCTGTTCAGCCGCGGCCTTCGCAAGCTCAACGCTGTCCAAGGCATCGGCCCCGTGCTCATCGAGGAACTCGTTTTTCTCCTCTTCGCGTTCCTGTTCATGATGCTCCTCTTTTCCAACGTCGTGGTCGGCTACACCAACTTCTTTCGCAACAAGGAATCCGTCTATCTTTTCACTCTGCCCATTCCCGCCAGTGGAATTTTCCGGTGGAAATTCATCGAATCCACCTGCATCGCATCCTGGGCGTTCCTCCTGCTCGTCGCCCCATTGCTGGCGGCCTACGGAATGCAGCAAAAAGCGGAATGGCACTTTTATGTTTTAACCCCCATTCTCGTTGGCCTGTTTATTATTCTGCCCGCTGTGCTCGGGTGCTGGACCGCCATCCTCCTAGCGCGGCACTTGGACCGGAAGCTGTTTCAGATCGGCGGCGTGCTGGTGGCCATTACCATCGTCCTCGCGCTTCGGGCCTATCTGCAGCCCGAGGTTGTGGCCGATGAATCCCTCATCATCACCGCTGGCGAAGAGCGCTCCCGCCTGCTGGCCAAGACCCGGTTTGTCCAGTTTCCTTTCATGCCCAGCTACTGGCTCTCCCGATCCGTCTCCGAGTGGAAGGATGGCGTCTATGACCTGTCCGTGTTTTATCTTCTGGTTCTCCTCAGCAACGTACTCTTCTTCGGTTTCCTCGGCTTCACCCGGACGGGGAAATATTTCTACAGCGCCTTGTCCACCACCCTCAGTCGCGGCAGCCTAGTCGCCAACTGGGCCCAACTAATCCGTCACGGTGGACGCGCTTGTGCCGGGTTAACCCTCCTGAGTTTTTTCCTTCCTTACCTGTCGCTACAGGACGCCCTCAACTCCGCCCGCAATGAAATGACCCGGCTCGGCGACACCAAGCAAAACCCTGTGATTTCCAACCGGGCCGATTGGCCCACACTCCGCGCCACTTCCCCCCGTGCCTACGAGTTCTCCTCCCAGTTGACCGCTGCGTTCGACCAGCTTGCTTTGAACATCGGTCCTCAGGGACTTGGCCACCTCGGTGCCCAGCCCGGGCAGATTAAAGGCGTCCGGCCCGCCTTTACCGGCCTGCCTCAACTTGTGGATCAACACCTCGGCTTCGTGGACCTCAAGCCCGTGGACGCAGAGTTTAGCCTTCGCATTCGGGATTACTTCCAAGCCAATCTATCCGGCCTCGCGCTGGCCCTTGGCGCCACGCCCATCACCAAGCCCCTGCGTCTCCAGCCGGTTCCGCGGCCTGTGATCACCGCCGCCGCCATCTCTCCTGATGGACAGCATGCCGCCGCCGCTTGGCCCGGCCACCTCGCCCAATTCCAGCCGGACGCAGGCGATTCCTTAACGCCTGTCCAAACCCCATTTCAGATCGTCACCGCCATGCAATACAGCCCGGACGGAAAAACCCTTGCCTTGGCTGGCATCACGCATGAAGGACAGGGGCGCATCCAATTCCGCAAACCCACTGGGGAAATAAAGAGGGATCATCCAGTCCCGGCCACCGCGCTTTGTGCCGCCTATTCACCCGATGGCTCCACTTTGGCCGTGGGCCTGGCCAATGGCTCCACCCTGCTGCTCCCCACTCAAGGAGACGGTGGATCCCGTGAATTTCAGCATGATGATGATCGAATTTCCGGCCTCGCATGGAGTCCGGATGGAAACCAACTCGTGGTCACCGGCCTGAAGAGCGAGGCCCACATCATCGACCTTGAAAATCCGTCCGACCCAAGCCACCTGTTCGTAGACGCTGACATCGTTTCCCTGCACGACGGCCAACGACTCTTGACCGGCCAAAAAGTGCAAAACCTCACAACCCGCCTTCCCCATCAGGACGAGCAAATTGCCCGGGCACCCCGCGAAAAATATGACACCGCCGCACAAACCGGCGATATCTACGCCATGGCCACCCTGCCCGGCCACGAACGCTTCGCCGTTGCCGGTGATTTCCCTGGGGCATACCTCATCCAGACAGACACACTTGAACCCGTGCAGCAAATCCCCGGTCGGCCCAATGACTTGAATACCGCCGTCAGTCTCAACGCCAACGGCGAGCGCCTCATTCTGGGCAGCCGCGATGGCCTCGTGGAAATCCATGACCTTTCCGGCAGCACGCCACGCCTGGTGCGAACCCTTCAGGTGGAAAATCCGCCACCGCCCGATTCCATCGGGCCGTCCCGTTCATTGCTCTTTCTCATTCCCGTCACCGCGCTCGCCGCCCTCGTGGCCAACCGGCCCGCCGTATACCTAATCGGCGGCCTTATGCCCTTTGCCATTATAGCTTGGATTTTTGCCCCCGCTCAGTCCATGCCGGCTTCCTCCCTTTGGGGTATTGGGTTGTGGCTCGCTTTGCTTGGCGGCACGGGGCAACTCGCCTCCCTCACATCCTTCTGGGAAACCTCTGCCAAGAGTGTCGAGACCCGCAAGCAGGAGCGTTTCCGCCACGGCCCTCTCGATCGGCTTTCCGGATGGCTCCCCCTCATCTCCCCAGACACCCGGGCCTTGCTCCTCAAGGACATCCGCGTCTTTTGTCGGGACACCGCCCAATGGGGCCAATCCTTGATGCTGTTTGGCATCCTCGGCCTTTACTTCATGAACATGCACTACTTCACCCAGAAGCTTTCCAACTTCTGGATCTATGTGATAACCTACATGAATTTCGCCGTCTGCGCACTCAACCTCGCAACCCTCACCACCCGCTTTGTTTACCCACAATTTTCACTGGAGGGCAAACGCGTCTGGATCATCGGCCTAGCTCCTATGGGGTTGGTTCGTGTAGTACTCGTCAAGGTCGGCCTAGCCACGGCCATTTCCCTGCTGGTCACTCTCCCGCTCATTTGGCTTTCCTGCCACATGCTGGATTTGCCCATTCGCCAAACCCTGTACTTCATCTTTGCCATTACCCTAATGGCCCTCACTCTCAATAGCCTCGCCGTCGGCATGGGCGTTCTTTATCCCAATTTGAAGGAGGATAATCCCAGCAAAATCGTCAGCGGATTTGGCGGAACATTTTGCCTCGTGCTCAGCTTCGTCTACATCGGCGCCTGCATCATGTTTCTAGGCATGGCCTCGCCATGGGGCTCGCCATGGCACCTCTTGGGAATGCCCCCTCTGGAAAAGCGCCTCGTGGCTTTTGGAGGATTTCTGCTCCTCTCTCTTTCCCTCGGACTATTCCCGCTCCTACATGCAAGGGATAAAGTCACAAAAATGGAGCACTAACCCAATATAATGTGGCTATATCTACTATTAGCCACAAGATATGCTTTGACAAACTGTCCTCTGCCCCCTTAGCCTTCTGGCATGTCCTCTTTGGATGGATCAGGATTATTGGAGGAGGATTTCCCCGCGGCGGGCCATGCCACTCCCAAGCGCGCGGTGCATCCCGAGCGCGAGGAATTGGACACGCAATCGGTGGATCTGCAGAAGCGGATCACCGACCTCAGTCGCGAACTGGAGAATGTCGAACGCGAACGGACCTCAGTTGAGGAATCGCGGCGGCGTTTCTCGGAATTTGAGACAGGACGCGATGAGATGCTGGAGGAGCTGACCCGCGGTCTGGGATTGCTTGAGGAAGCCGAGCACGATGCCCGCCGGGACGCTGAGCAAATGGGACGCACCATCACCGACATGCGGAAAGCTCTGGGCAAAGTGGAGGAACTGGAGGATGTCGATACCAATCAGGATGACTGGAAGGTGCGGCTGACCCGAAACCTCACAATCATCGAGAATGCCCGCATGGAGATCAACTCGGCCAAGCTAAGATGGCCCCTGCTGACTGAAAACTCCGAGGATCAAGGCTCCAGCGAAAACCTCGCCTCCCAAACCGTGGCGGAGCACAGCTTTGGCCATTACTGCCTCATGGGTTTGGCGTTCACATGGCCCCTCGTGCTGCTTGGCGCAGCCATCTTCGCCTATCTTCTTTTCAAATAAACCAGGTGCCCGATGGCATGGGGACGTAAAAAGCAACGCAGTTCGGAAAGACGCGCCAGCGAGTTTGATGACCGCATCGCCACGTTGCAGCGGGAAATCCAAAAGCTTCAAACCGTTCTGGACGAAGGCGATCCTCAAGGCGTTCGCGAAGCCCTCAAGGAAACCAAGCCCGCCCGCCGGAAACGCAAGGTCACCCCCCCCGAGGAATTGAATCTCACTCGTCCCCGGCCTGTTGAACCACGCCGCGAGCATCCCGGACTGTACAATGCCCAAGGCGTTCGCAAGTTTGACCTTGCCGGCGCATGGGAACGGATCACGGGACGAATTGCCGATGAGCAGCCGGCGCCCGGCACCGAGACGCGGCTTTACACCTTCATCCCCGGTGAGACACTGGACGGCCAGCCCGCCTTGGGCATCGAAAAACGCAAGGCACGGAACCGGTTCATTTTTCTGTTCCTCATTTTTCTGGCCGTTCTCTGGAGCGTGCTCACGCTCCTGCTGCCTCAGCTCTAGTGGCTCTTGCCAAACAGGTTTTGCAATCCTAGTCTTTCTGTATGGCCCAAACCATCTCCACGCCTCTGGGAAAATTCCACGCCCACTTTTCACCCCGTGGCTTGGCACGGCTTCATTTTCCCGGCGACACATCCGCCACGAAAAACAAAACCGCGCCGTGCACCGCAGCTTGGACGCGTCAAACCCGCAACGCCTTGGTGGACATCCTGAAGGGGAAGACCCCGAGCAAGCTGCCTCCCCTCGACCTCTCCTGCGGGACGCACTTTCAACAAAAACTTTGGCACGCCCTGCTGCGCATCCCCGCTGGCAAGACCCGATCCTATGGGGAACTGGCTGTTTCCCTGCGCCGGCCAAATGCCGCCCGGGCCATTGGCCAGGCCTGCGGTGCCAACCCCATCCCCGTGATCATTCCCTGCCACCGGGTCCTAGCCACCAACGGCGGGTTGGGTGGCTTCTCTGGCGGCTTGGGATGGAAGGAGAAACTCCTCCAGATAGAAGGACACATGTTTTAATAGTTGTTTAAAACGCCAATCAGTTCGCGCAATCGCGCGTAGCTCATCCGGTCAAACCCCATCGTGATGCGTGGCAGGTCCAGACAGTCGTTGTCCTCCTGTTCATCCGGAGATGGTTCTGCACCACGGATGGGTTCCCCCGTGATGATGTCCCCGAAATCCTCATTCAAGGCCTCCAAGGCCGAGCTTGAGGGCGCGTTCTGCAGCCGGATAACCAGTTCGCCCCGCACAAAACGATAGGAGTGGAAGTTGCGGTAAAACCGAGCCACCCATTTCACGGCTTCCGCCGGGTCGTCCGTCATCTTCCATAAGTTCAGGTCCTCCGGTGAAATCAGGCCGTCGCGCAACAGATGTTCGCGCACATGCCGTTCCCATGTTTTCCAGTAGGTACCTCCCGGCTTGTCGATCAACGCCAGCGGCATCAGCTGGGCCTTGCCTGTCTGCATCAGTGTCAACGTTTCGAACGCCTCGTCCTGTGTGCCGAAACCGCCGGGGAACAGCGCCACCGCGTGCGAATGCCGCAGGAATGTCAGTTTGCGCGTGAAGAAGTATTTAAAGTTGATGAGTTTCTTGTCGTGCTCGATGACCGGGTTGGCACCCGCCTCCCAAGGCAGGCGGATGTTGGCTCCAAAACTCATCTCCGAACCCGCGCCTTCATTGCCCGCCTGCATGATGCCCGGCCCCGCGCCCGTGATCACCATCCAGCCCTCCTCAGCACACAGGCGCGCGAACTCCACCGCCTGTTGATACTCCACCTTGTCCGGGCTTGTGCGCGCGGAGCCGAAAATCGTCACCTTTCGACGGTCGGCATAGGGCTCGAACAAATGAAACGCGTACCTCAGTTCGCGCACGGCCGTCTCGATGATCCGCGCATCCCCACGATGTTCCACGTCGTGCAACAGCTTCAGTGACTGCTCCACCAAGTTTTCCACCAAGTCGGCATTGTGACCGCCACCCTTGAACTCAATTAACTCGCGAATTTTCCCCCGCAATTCCTCACGGTTTTCCCGGCTGCTCATGCCCCATCCTAGTCCATGACCCTCCCGCCAGCCAGCCAATGCGAGTAGACTCCATAAAAAAAGCCGGGGCGAATACCCCGGCCATGTTCAGTGAATGAGCAGCTACTTTGCTTCCAGCCGGTAAATTTTGCCCTCAAATCCCAGCAGGTACATTTCTCCCGCCGCGTCCTCAGCAAAGCTGGCCACCAGACGAATCGGGTTGGGGCCAATAACCTGTGCGTATTCCGTCACCGTTTCGCCGTTGTAGCGCATGGCCCAGACTGTTCCCTGCTTGTAATCACCATAAACATACGCCCCCTGCAGGGCTGCGATCTTTTTCCCGCGATAAACGTAGCCGCCCGTGATGCTCAACCCGTGGCTGTGTTTGCTGAACTTGCTTTCCTTGGCCAGCGCGGGCTGATGGGGATACTCGATCACCGGATCCAGATATTTGCCTTCATGCTTAAAAGAAGTGGTCTTCCATGGATGCGCCGCCTCGCGGACCCGCCATCCGTAGTTGCCGCCCTTCACAATCAGGTTCACTTCCTCCCACTTGTCCTGACCCACATCACCAGCCCACAACTGACCTGATGCACGGTCAAAGCTCATTCGCCAGACATTGCGCAGACCGTAAGCCCAGATTTCGCCACGAGCATCCTTTTTGCCCACAAATGGATTGTCCGCGGGGATTCCGTAGGGCAATGAACCCGTTTGAGTGTCCACATCAATTCTCAGGATCGTGCCTAGCAGTGTGGTCAGGTTTTGCGCGTTGTCAAAAGGATCATCCCGTTTGCCGCCGTCACCGTGACTAATGTATAGCTTGCCATCCGGACCGAACAGGATACAGCCGCCGTCATGATTCCAGAACGGCCGCAAAATCGTCAGCAGAATCTTCTCGCTGGACAGGTTAATCGCGTTTGGATTGTCCTTCGAAACCGTGAACTCGCTCACCACGCTCCGCAGTGGTTCATGTTGCGAATAAAAAACGTAAAATTTACCGTTGTCCGAAAATTTCGGGTGAAAGGCCATTCCCAGCAGCCCTTCCTCATCCTTTTGGTAGGGCTTGCGCTTGGTGATATCAAAGAACACCTCCGTCGAGTCGCCATCCGAATTTTTGGGCAGAATGTGGATTTTGCCCTGTTGCTCCATCACAAACGTCCGTCCGTCGGCCAGTTGTTCCAGCCAAAGCGGCCGCTTAAACTTCAGGTTCGAGTAAGCGTTGACCAATTTCAACTGCGGCAAACTTGCCGCCTGAATGGTCGAAAAAACCATCAGCGCCAGAAACGCCAACACCGCGCGGGTGGAGAAAAGAAAGGACTTCATCGCCCGGATTCAAGGACGCCCCGCCCCGAATGTCAACCGCGCAAATGCCGCGCAGCCATTGGGGCCACGTCATGGCTGCTCGGCGGGCGGTTGAGTTGTCTTGATCCACTCGACCAGCAGCTTGACCCATTGCGCGTCCAGCGTGCGCGCCCCGATGGGTGGCATGCGCCCCTCGGCCGCGCCCACGCATCGCTGTAGCATCACGGAATGCTCCGGCCGACCGGGCGCAACGATGCGCGCGGCATCCCCAATGCCAAAATCACGGTGCACCGGCCGGGCATCAATTGTGCCGGTCTTGTCCAATGGTATGCCGTGCTTCAGTGTCATTTGCGCATTTCCTCCCCCTGCCTCCACGTGGCAGTGGGCGCAGTTGGCCTGCCAATAGGCGCGCACGCGTGACTCCAGCGGCAGAGCCGGGTCATAGGGATCGACCAAGCGCGCATCCTTTCGATGGGCCGCGCCATTGCCCGTATACTCGGACCATTTTGCGCCCTTTAACACACCCAGTTGGTCCAGCACCTGAAACTGGTGGGCTTGGAATGCGCCGTAGTCATGCGCCCGATTCATCTGCAGTTCGTTCAGACCGAGGACAAATTGGGCGGCGCGGCTGTGGCACATCATACACTCGGTGCGGCCGGGAATACGCCACGGGCGGTTTTGGTCCTTGTGATGCAAGGTGAGATCCTCGCCGTCACGCCCCACCAGTGTGGCATCGGTCTGGCCGGCATTCCACTTGTAACTGTAGCCGGTCCATTCGCCCTGCTGCAGGGTCAACAAACGGGTTTCAATCCGCCGCCCTTCCAGCGAAAGGGTTTGGGACAACACACTGCCCTCGGGGAGTTTCCAAGCCCCGCCACGACTAAACTGGATAGTGGTGTTGGCATCCCCGGGAAGCGCAATGTGATGTTGCGAGATTGCCCCATCATTCCAATGGGGCACGTTGACGGAATATGGAACGAGCGCGGGGTGGGCTTTCAGGTTGCGGGTGTCCGTGAACAACCCCGTTTGGCTCAGGCGAACGGGAAAGCTTGTTCGCTGACCAGCGTGCGGGTTGGGCTGAAAACGGTGGAAGCCACTGGCCTCATCGATGACCAACAAATTGCCGTGTGTATCGGTGCCAAAGCCGGTGATTTTAAAGACCGTGTCGGCAATCTCCTTGTGCCAGAGCAGTTCCTCGCCATTGTGCTTGGCGGCCCAAACCTTGCCGGTGGCATAATCGCCGTAAATGTATGCGCCGCGCAGTTGGGGCAGCGCGCCACCGTGATAAACCACTCCCCCCGTAAGTGAACGGGCCTCGCGGTGGTGATGCTCCAAGGTCGGCTGGCGTAGTTTGCCCGGTCCCAGCTTACGCTCCAGATAAAACGGGTGGCTGCCCTCGTACACGCTCCAGCCATAGTTCGCGCCCTTCTCAATCAGCTTCACGGATTCCCAATGATCCTGGCCATTTTCACCCACCCAGATGTGGCCGGTCTTGGCGTCGCAGGTTACGCGCCATGGGTTCCGAAAGCCATGCGCCCATGTTTCTGGCCGCGCATTGGGCGTGTTGAGAAAGGGATTGTCCGGGGGAATACTGTAAGCCAAGTCATCATCCGGCTCATCAACATTGATCCGCAGAAGCTTGGACAACAACAGGTCAATCCGCTGGCCGGTGACATTGATATCCGAGTCGCTCGTGCCATCGCCCGTGGTGATATACAGCATACCATCCAGCCCGAAAACCAAACCGCCACCGTCGTGTCCGTTGGATTCCCATTTCAGGATGTCCACCCGCGATGCGGGATCGGCCTTGAATGTTTCGCGGTCCACCATCCAGCGCGACACGCGGCTATGCTTGTTCTTGCTTCCCTCGCCCCGGCGCGGCCCATTGAGGTGCGCATACACAAAGCCGTTGTCCGAAAACTTTGGATGAAAGCAGAACCCGTAGGCTAGTTCGTTGGTCACGGACAACATGTTCACCTGCTGGCTGACACCCGCGCTGTCCTCAAACATCCAGAGCTTGCTGTAGGCGCCGTTTTTTTCCTGCCGATGATCCAAGTAAGCCAGTCGGCCCTCGACACCCGGCACATGTTTGAGTTCCAGTGGTTTTTTAACAGGCAACCGCGGCCAGACCGGTTCCGTGGTATAGGGCAACGCCGGCTCCGGTGAACCCTTCAAGCGCGAAGCCTCCCACGCCACCCGCCTAAGCGGCCCAAACCGGTTGGCCTCCTTGCCCACAAACTCGATTGTTGCAAAATCTTGAGGGCGATGGAAATCCAGCGCCTGGAATGGCGCCGTGCTCGACAATTCCGGCCGCTCCAAACCCACCGAGTAGTCATACCGGCACAGCGCAAACGTCCATTTGTCTCCCGATCCCGGCGCACCGCCGGTCATTTTGAGGTCACTCCAAGGAATCCGCCCCTCCACCGTCCAACCCGAGTCCCGGTCCGTCAGGTCATTCAGCGTTCCCCGCAGGGTGACCTCGGATTCGATGTGGAATTCATGCGCCCGCCGCAATCGCTTTAACAGCCACGCCCCGCGGTGCGGCAGGAACAGGTCAAATTTCGTGTTCGCCGCGCTGACGTGGAACTCGTAGTACGCCTTTCCGCCGGCGGGTTTTAAAAACAACTCCCATACGTCGTTGTTCCAGGTATCTCCGTCCGGCTCCGAGACATCCGCGAATAAATCCGTGTCCTCCATCTCCGCCGTGAAATAGAGGAACTCGTTGTCCCAAAGCAGGCGCGTGCGGGTCTTGGTTCTGGCCGGACGCACCTTGTCCCCCAGCCAGGCAAGCCGGTAGTCCTCGAACACCGTAGCGCCAGCCCATGCCGGTTCAGAAGCGTTGCCGTCAATGTTGATGGGACCCGAAGCCCAGCGGCATTCCGCGATCGGTGCAAGATTCGTGCCGCCGGAACTTGGAGGCGGAGTTGAGGGAGGGGAAATCTCCGGCGGAACAGGCGTGGGCTTGTCCGGCGCCTCACAGGCCAGCCAGACAATCAGCGCAAGGCACGCCGGCATCCAGAATCCCTGACGCAAAAGGGAGTGCATGCCCCATGGTGACAACCCTCAAACTACCCGTCAACCCTGCCAAGGGCCGGTAATGGCAAGAGTCAGGCCCCGGTGTTGAATGTTCACGAAAAGAGTCGTGCCATCCGGCGAGAACGTGGCGCCGGCAAACTCACTGTTGCCGCTGGCGTTGTGGGCGAGCTTGAAGTATCTGCCCTCCGGCGTGATGCCCACGATGTACTGGTCGCCGCCGCCATCCTCGCACAAGATCACATCGCCCCACGGAGCCACCGTCAGGTTGTCCGCATTGTCGCAAAGATCCTTGTCGTTTGGCTGGGCAAACAGTTCCAGCGTGTCTCCAGTCAACTTCCAGATCTGGCCGTGCCTGCCCGCGCCACCATTGGTGCAGGCAAAATAAATCGATCCCTCCGAGTACCACATACCCTCGCCGCGTGCAAAACGCGCCGCCCCCTGCTTCGCGCCGCGGTGCCGCAGATCGTCCTTGGACGACTCCACATCCTCAAGGTCCAGCCACTGCACTCGCAACTTGCCGCCAACCTGAATCCGCTGCTTGTCCCAATTGCGCGTATCCAGCGCGAATGCATCACGCACCACCAGCGCCTGCAGCTTGCCGCCCTTGACCAGCTGCCCTCTGACCGCGGGAATGAACCGGTACAACAACCCGTCACCGCGATCCTCGGTTTCAAAAACATACCCCGTTTTTGGATCCACCGCGATCGCCTCATGATTAAACCTTCCCATCGCCTTCAGCGGCACGGCCTTTGCCAATGCCGGTTCAGCCGTGGCGGGCACTTCAAAATTATAACCGTGATCCAGCGAACATGTCTTGCCGGCTCGTTCTGTAGTTTCCTCACAGGTAACCCAACTGCCCCAAGGCGTCAGACCACCCGCGCAATTGCGCAACGTGCCGGTGAGGCTGAGGAACTGGCGCAAGACCTTTTGTTGCTTCGTGTCGTAAACCAGTGTTGTCGTGCCTCCGAGACATGCCACGCGCCGGCCCACATTCAACCGCGCGCCGACATCATACATCTTTGCGCGAATGGCATCGGTCAGCTTCGCGTTGCCCTTGCCGAATGGCCCGGCCTCGGGGTTCACGGCCGCGCTGATTTCATGGTTGCGCACCAGAATGGTTGTTCCCTTGGGACCGGCAAACGCAGCCATGCCGTCCGGCTTGCCGGGCAGCATCAGTCCGTCATCCATCTGGTCGCCGGCACGTGAGATGATGCGATAGGAAAATCCCTTGGGCAAATCCAACACCTTGGCGGGATCTGGCCGCAATGGCCCGTAACCCTCCGTGAGCAGGGAATCCTTGTCAGCCAAGCGCGCGCTGAGAATTTGCAGGCCCCCAAAGCCCAAGGCAACGGCGGCGGAGTCGTGGAGAAAACGGCGGCGCGTGCTCATCCCTCAGCGATACCTCCGACCCGACGGTTTGTCAGGCTCCTTTTGTGGACGCATTGGCTGATGAGCCTCCTTGGCAAAGCCAATCATGCGATCCACCAGCCGAGGTTGCTTGGCTGCGTCGTTCTTGGTTTCCTCGGGATCGAACGCAAGGTCGTAATATTCCCATGGCGCATCCGTCGCGTGTCGTACAATCTTTTTGCCACCGGAACGCACCGCCTGCATCAGCGAGCCGTCCGGCCGCTGCCACTCCCAGTAGAGATACTTGTGGCGCGGCCGGTGCGGGTAACGCGCGCCTTTCATTGCTTCGACCATCGGCACACTGTGACAGCCGGCGGGCACGTGTTCCTCCGTGCCGGTCAACTGTGCAAAGGTGGCCATGAAATCGCCCGCGTAATGAATCTCACCCGTGGCAATGTCCCTAGGAATGGTCCCCGGCCAACTGGCAATCAGTGGCACGCGAATGCCGCCCTCGTACAACGACCGCTTGGCCTCACGATATCGCCCTGCGCTGTCCAAGCTGCCCTCAAAACGAAATGCCGGACCGTTGTCTGAGGTGAATAGCACCAGCGTGTTCTTCTCCAGCTGCAACTCGCGCAGCAACGCCACCAACTCCCCCACCTGACGGTCAATCATCGTGATCATTGCCGCCGCCACCTTCGCGCGCACCGGCCAATCGTTATCGAGATACAGGGACACCGCGGGATCATCCTTCGGCAGGTGATATTTCCCATGCGGCGGCGTCCATGGCGCATAACAGAAAAATCGGCGGTCCTTGTTCTTGCGAATGAACTCCAGCGTGCGCTTCGTGATTTCATAATGCGCGTACTGGCGCTGCTTCCCATTCTCTTCCGCAGGAATGAATCCAGCCGCGCGGCGCCGATAATCAAACCCCTCATTTCCCGGCAACTGAACCTTCCGCCCCGTGTCGATAAGATAAGGCGGATAAAAATCATGCGCATGCACCTGATGATAGTACCCAAAAAACTCATCGAACCCCTGTTTCTCCGGCACACCTTCCGTGCCCAGGTCTCCCAGCCCCCACTTGCCGAAACCGCCCGTGGCATAGCCTGCCTTTTTAAAAAGCTCGGCCAGTGTAAAGTCCTCATCGCGTAACGGCACCCCGCCGCTGTTCAAGCGAACGGGCGTCTGCCCCGCATGCATGCCCGTCATCAGCACGCTGCGCGAAGGCGCGCACACCGTGCAGCCCGCGTAGTACTGGTAAAACGCCACCCCATTTTCCCACAACGCATCAAGGTGTGGCGTCTGGATGGCCTCGCTCCCATAATCCGCCAAGTCGCCGAAGCCAAGGTCATCCACCATGATCAACACAATGTTCGGACGTGGCGGCTCCACCACCCGCGCCGAGGCCACCGTCGCCACCGACGGAGCAAAAGGCACTGGCTGCGCCTCCATCATTTCCCGCGTGATTGCCTGCCAACGCGGCTCCTTCTCAGCCGTGCCACATCCGATGAACAGTGCCATCGCAATTGTAAGTGGATGTTTCACTTTTACCTCAATAGCACGGAAAGCTCAGCGAAATCAGCAACAACAATCATCTCTGTGGACCTCTGTGCCTCTGTGTTCTCTGTGTAAATCATTTCACAAATTTCAAAACCGGATCCTTCACCTCGCGCATGCGCGCCACAATCATCGCGTGGAGTTCCTTAACCACAGCCGCATTTTTCTTTGCAGCAATCACGTTGCGCGACTCAGCGGGATCGTTCTTCAGATCAAACAACTCATCACGCTCCGGGTTGAGGAAATCGCGCACCAGCTTCCAGTTCGTCGTGCGGATCATACGCATGTGCGTCTTGCTCTGGTGATGCGTGCTGTACTCGCCGTAGCACACGTCCGGCCAATCAGTTTTTTCGCCGAGTAACGTCCCGCTGATGTCTCGCCCGCGAATGGTCTCGCCCTTGGGCAGCTTGATGCCGGCGAGCTTCAGCAACGTGGGATACCAGTCGAGATTGCTTACTGGTAGGTCCAGCACTGTTCCCGGTTCAATGTGCCCGGGCCAGCGCACGGCGGTGGGCACGAAGATGGAGTTGTCATACATGTTCGGGCGTTGATTGCGCGGGATGTTCGGGTTGGTCACCGGCGGTGGCGGCTTGAGCGCCCAGTGACCGTTGCCTTTGTGCCAGATGCCGTTGTGGCCCATGCTGTAGCCGTGGTCGCTGGTGAACACCACGATTGTGTTCGCCGCCAGCTTCAGCTCATCGAGCATCCGCATCACCCGGCCCACGTTGCGGTCCACGCCCTTCACGCTGCCGAGATATTCGCGCGTCATCCGCTTCACGCGTGCCACGTCGAGATTCGGGTAATCCGGATTCGGAATTTTTGGATCAAGTTTCTCGAACGGCTTGCGATCACTCTCCGGCTGCGGCAACCACAGCGTGTGCGGCGCGCGATAATGCAGGCACAACAGGAACGGCTGCCGGCGGTTGCGCTTGATGAACGCCAGCGCATCGTCGGTCAGCACGTCGTACGTGTACCCCTCCGTTTTCACCCCTTTCCCGTCCTTCTCCAGCGTGGGATTGATCACCACCGTGCCGCCGGTTCGGAAGCCCATGAAATAATCGAAGCCGGTCTTGGTCGGGTGAAACTTGTCCGGCACGCCAAGGTGCCACTTGCCCACCAACCCCGTGCGATAGCCTGCTGCCTGCATCGCCTCCGTCCACGTCACCGTCTTCGGCGGCAGCCCGAGCTGCGGTTCGTTGCGCGGATGAATCCAGTCTGTGATCCCCAGCTCGCTCCCGTACCGGCTCGTCATGAGGCTCGTGCGCGAAGGACTGCAAACTGGCGTCACCACATACGATTTTTTCAGGTACATCCCCTGCTTGAACAGCCGGTCCAGATTCGGCGTATCCGCATGCGGATGTCCCGAGACGCCAAGCGCCCAAGGCGCCTGGTCATCGGTGAGAATAAAAACCACATTCGGCCGCCGCTCCTTGGCCGTGGTGGAGACCACCACCAACACACCCATCAAGCAAATCAATCGGGAGAAAAGTCGCATCCGCCAATGCTACGTGCGCCGCAACGGACTCGCAAGCACGTCCCTCCGCTGTAGCCCCGGACGGTGGCCGGGGCGCGGGGCCACCGGCCCCGCCTACAATAACCCTCACCGGCCAACAGGCCAAAATGTTCGGCCGGCTCTATGGCTGAATTTGTTTAGGTCGCTTTGGCGCCTTCATGACGCCAAAGCGGATCACCTTGTCGCCATAGATCGGGTCGTAGTAGTGGCCGTTCTCGCGGTAATCGGCGTTCCACTGAGGGGTGCCGTCTTTATTGGTCCGGTAGATGAAGGGCGAGAGGTGCAAGCGCTCCTTGTGCCATCGGCCGGCGGCGCCCGAGGGAATCTCAGTGCCCCGCCCGTAGATCATCAGGCCGCCTTCGCCGCGTACTTCAAATTGCGGGCTGATCTTCCGGTGCTCGTGACTCACATTGATGAGCTTGTGGCCCAGTTCATGGGCGATCGTCCGGCCGCCCCTCCCGCTTTGCCGGCACAGGGTGATGACGCCGCGAATGCGACGGGGAATGCGGTTCTCGAACAAGTAGGCTGGCAAGGACAGGCCGCCGGTGGGGATCGACTTGATTTTGGGCCTACCCTTCACGGAGCGATCGAAGTAGGCCATTTTCACCTGTTTAAGATAAAGCAGGTAGATCGTCCGGTCGTTCCCGGCATGGCGCTCAATGATGCCTTCAAAGGCGGCCTTGGCAGCCGGCGTCAATGTCCAGCCGGCGGAGCGGTAACCCACGTAAGCATTGATCTCTGTAGGCACCGCAACCCCCGTCACTTGATTGGCCTGCACCGACAGCCATGCGGGAGGAACGATGGCCCGCTTCACCCACAGCAGTTTCAATTGAACCCCGGCCTTGGCGAAGATCTCCTTGGCCCGCTTGAAGGACGCGGTCAAATCCTCCGGAGCGGCCACGTAACCATGCGGCTTGCCATCTGTTTCGCCCAGGTAAATGGCGACATTCACGGTGGGAACCCCGGCTTTCAAATCCCCATTGATTGTCGCCGGCCGAATCGACTTCAGGCCTTCGTAGACAACGCCCCGGCTTCCACTTGGGGTATCAGCAGCAACCGCCGGCAAGACCACTGCCAATATCAAAAGGAAGTGCTTCATGTTCGGGGAGGAATAAGGACGATTATTTCGTGGGGTTGCTGTTGATTCTGCAATTCGGCAACGCCTTCTTTAATTCAGCCACGCCCGCATCGG
>CEVA01243497.1_pt1 | contig 24442 bp, 21 predicted proteins | sample 361521 | NCBI WGS metagenome assembly CEVA01 (sample SAMEA2622823, study PRJEB7988) | marine metagenome | isolation source: saline water (ENVO:00002010), including
AAGGTTTTTATAGGCAGATTGGTGGATGGGAAAATAAGGGTTTAGAAAATGAGATGGCTTGGCAAAGAGGTGAATATACTAGAAAAGGCACTGAAAGAATCATTCGTTATGCGTTTGAATTAGCTAAAAAGGATTCAAGAGACCGTGTAACGATGGTTGATAAAAGTAATGTGCTTAGGCACGGGCATCAATTATGGTTAGATATTTTTAATGAGATATCTGAAGATTATCCTGAAATTGAAGCAGATCATCTTTATGTTGATGCATGCAGTATGCAATTGGTCAAAAGACCTGAGTCTTTTGGAGTGCTTGTTTCTACAAATATGTTTGGTGATATTATTTCTGATATAGGAGCTCAGATAGTAGGTGGACTTGGTTTGGCTGAGTCTGGAAATATTCACCCTGGAAAGATTTCTCTTTTTGAACCTGTTCATGGATCTGCTCCAAAGTATGCAGGCAAAAATGTCGCTAATCCTTTTGCTGCGGTTTTAAGCATGGCTTTGCTCTTGAAAAACAACAACAAAACAAAGGAAGGTTTAATCCTGGACAGAGCAGTGACTGAAATGCTTAAAGAGAAAAAATGTACTTCAGATTTAGGTGGCAACCTTGGAACTTCTGAGGTCAATTCAGAATTAATGGCTAAACTCAATTGTTTAACCTCTTAATCTTTTCTAACTTTATTCTCATAGTTAAAAAATAATTTATACTTCACTTGTGACTAAAATTGAATCTGAAGGTTTAGTTAAAAAGTATGGCAGCAGAGTTGTTGTTAATAATGTAAGCATTTCAATACCTAAAGGAAAAGCGATTGGCCTTTTGGGTCCAAATGGGGCAGGTAAAACAACTACTTTTTATATGATTACCGGACTTGTTAAGCCTGATGCCGGTAAAGTTTCTTTGCATGGTAAAGATGTTTCGAGGCTTCCGGTTTATAAAAGGGCTAGATTAGGGATTGGCTACCTTGATCAAAGCCCAAGTGTTTTTAGAAGATTAACAGTAGAGGAAAACATTAGATTAGTTTTAGAAGTCAATAAGATACCAAAAAAAGAACATAAAGACAGGGTCGATTCTTTATTGGAGGAGATGGGAATAGAGCACCTTAAGAATTCTTTGGGATATGCTCTTTCTGGTGGTGAAAGACGTAGGGTTGAAATTGCTAGGTCTATAGCTAATAATCCTGATTTTATACTTTTAGACGAACCTTTTACAGGCGTGGATCCATTACACATTCAACAATTGCATGAAATCATCATATCCCTGAAGGAAAAAAGAGGCCTAGGTGTTTTGATTACAGATCATAATCATCTTGCAATGCTAAACATAGCAGACTGGATATACCTTATGAACGAGGGGAAGATAGAGGTTGAAGGAACTCCAGAAGAAATTAAAAAATCAAATAAAGCAAAAGAAATTTATTTGGGAAATTAGCTTTGAAGCTTATAGATATTTTTGTGTTAAGGCAGATTAGGGGCCTCTTTGTATATGGCCTTGTTACTTTTACTTTTTTAGTTTTGTTTTCTGCTTCTTTTAAAACAGCAGTCAAAATGATTGTAGATATGGAAACTCCAATAGCACAGGTTTCAGAGTTTTTAGCTCTAGGTGTGCCTCAGTCAGTTGTTGTAGCTATACCTATGACTATTTTACTGGCTTCAATATTAACTTTCTCACAACTTTCCTCTAGTGGAGAATTGCGCGCAGCTCTTGTTTCAGGTTCAAGCTTAAGAAGAATTTCTTTGAGCGTTATGGTTGTTGGTTTTTTTTCATTTTTGCTTTCAGTTTCTTTAAATGAATTTGTAATACCTTCCTCAGTTGAAAAAATGGAAAAATTAGCTGTAGAAATTTATCGAGAGGGTAGAGCGCAAGAAAATGATGTTAATTTTGAATCTTATTACCCATCTGGCAATATTAAATGGAATTTAATTGCTCAAAATTTAGATAATAATGTTTTAAATAACCTGCATTTGTTTAGATACGAAGATCAAGAGAATCAATTAATGTTTTCAGAATATTTTTTAGCTGAAAAAGGGCTTTATATATCTGAGGATGGTTCTTGGGAGCTTCTCAATGTGGTTACATTATCTAATCTTGGTTCTGGCCGCTTTGCAAACTTGCAACAAGACAAGGTGCGTGTTTTTTTTGAAGAGAGTCCTACCAATATTAAAAAACTTAGAACAAAAGATGTACAAGAAATGAATTATTCAAATGCTAAAAAATATGTTTCTGAAGTAAGAAAAAGAGGTGAGTTAATAAAGGCTGATAAGCTGGCGACTCAAACAGAATTAAAGATTGCAGTTCCTTTTGCCTCAATTATTTTCTCTTTACTTGGAGTTGCAATGGGATCATCTTTTGAAAGAAAATCAGTAGGGCCTGGAATGGGAATTGGAATGTCAATGTTGGTTATTTTCTTTTATTATGTAGTGATGCTCATAGGTATAGCTTTAAGCAAGATTGGCTTGTCTGCTGTTGTTGCAGCATGGTTCCCTAATCTTTTGTTCTTAGTTGTATCTTTGTTCATGCTTCTCAAGCGAGAGAACCCTATACTTTTTTCAAAATAAATATGAGGTTATTTTTTTAATGTCGGTTTTATGGGTGATATCAACCCCTATTGGTAATTTAGATGATGTTTCATTCAGGCTGAAAGAAATATTGGAAAATTGTGATATTTTGCTTGTTGAAAGTTTGTCGAAGTATAAAAAAATTAGCTACTTCTTAAAACTGTCAAGAAAGCATAAGGTTGTCAAATGGAGTTTAAACAAGAAAGGGATTTCAAAAAAAGGAATAGAAAAATTTTTCATTCAAGGAAAAACGATTGGTTTAATGTCTGATGCAGGAGCTCCAAATATAGCTGATCCTGGTTATGAGGTTGTTTCTACAGCGATACAATGCAAGGCAAAGGTTTTTTCTTTACCAGGCCCTTCTTCTGTGGGATCTGCTCTTTCTTTAAGTAGGTGGCCAACTCTACCTTGTTTTATATGGGGATTTCCTCCGAAAAGCGATAAGAAAATTTTTAACTGGTTGGAAAAAATGTCCAATTTAAAAGGTACGCATTTAATCTTTGCTAACCCCGCCAAGTTAAGAGATTTGATTTTGATTATGAATAAATTTATTAATGCAGACCTGCAACTGTTTTCTGAAATATCGAAGATTCACGAAAAGAGGTTTGATGGAAAGCCACAAAAGATATTAAGGCTTTTGCCAGAAACTGTTAAAGGTGAATGGTTAATATTGCTTAAATTTGTGTAAATTTCAAAATCAATGCTAGAATCTCTAGTTTGTATGACACACACAGGTTATTTTGTTTGGGAGGGATGTCCGAGTGGCCAAAGGAGGCGGGCTGTAAACTCGCTCGCGTATGCGTACGGGGGTTCGAATCCCTCTCCCTCCATGGCTTGGAATGCGAGAGTAGCTCAGTTTGGCAGAGCATCAGCCTTCCAAGCTGAGGGTCGCGGGTTCGAGTCCCGTCTCTCGCTTTGCCCAGGTAGCTCAGGGGCAGAGCGCGTCCTTGGTAAGGACGAGGTCGTCGGTTCAAATCCGACCTTGGGCTTGTTTTACAAAGAAATTAATTTTTTAGGAGGAATTAAAAATGGGAGATTTTAATAGAGATAAACCCCACATGAATATTGGGACGATTGGTCACGTTGACCATGGTAAGACTACATTAACAGCAGCAATAAGTAAAGTTTTGGCTGCAAAAGGTCTTGCTAAGCAAACTGCTTTTGAAGATATTGATAAGGCACCTGAAGAAAGAGAGAGAGGTGTTACTATCAATGTTTCTCATATTGAATATGAAACAGAGACTAGGCATTATGCGCATATAGATTGTCCAGGTCACGCTGACTATATCAAGAATATGATAACTGGTGCAGCGCAAATGGATGGAGCCATCCTTGTTGTTGCAGGTGATGACGGGCCTATGTTGCAGACAGCTGAACACGTTTTACTTTCTAAACAGGTTAATGTTCCAGCCTTAGCTGTTTTTGTAAACAAAGTTGATAAAGTTCAAGCAGCTGAAGGCGATGATGCCGATGAAATGTTAGAACTTACCGAAATGACAATTAGAGATTTGTTGAACAACCACGGATACGATGGCGATAATGCTCCTATCATTTACGGTAGCGCTCTTGGTGCTGTTGAAGGCAAGCCAGAATGGGAAGAGAAGATCGTAGAGCTTATGAAAGCTGTTGATGAATATTTCCCACTTCCTGAGAGAGACCAGGATAAAGATTTCCTCATGCCTATTGAAGATATTTTTTCAATTAAAGGTCGTGGAACAGTTTGTACTGGAAGGGTTGAAAGAGGAACTTTGAATATTGGTGATGCTGTTTCTTGTTTAGGAATGGGTAGAGATCAGGATACTGTTGCTACAGGTATTGAAATGTTCAATAAAAACCTTGGTAATGCTATCGCTGGTGATAATGCAGGTATTCTTTTAAGGGGAACTAAGAAAGATGAATTAGAAAGAGGCATGGTTATAGCCAAACCTAAATCTATAAAAACCGCTACAGAATTCAAAGCACAGGTTTATATATTAAAGAAAGAGGAAGGTGGAAGACATACTCCGTTTAAATCTAACTATAGACCTCAGTTCTTTGTAAGGACAGGAGATATTACTGGTTCTGTAGATTCTTTGGCTGACCCTAACAATGGAACAGCTGTTGAATTTGCTAACCCTGGTGATAATGTAGAAGCACATATTACTTTGATTTATCCAGTTGCTTGTGAACAAAATTTAAGGTTCGCTATAAGAGAAGGTGGAAAGACTATAGGTACTGGTGTTATTACAGAGATCATTAAATAGTTTTTAATAAATCTTATTTAACAAAGGATAATTTGATAATATGGCAAAAAAAGATGGTCGTAGGGTGCATTTTTATTTGGAATGCACTGAATGTGGAGATAGGAATTACAGAAGCTCTAGGAGCAGGCTAAATACTCCTGACAAGATGAAGCTAATGAAGTATTCTCCACGATTAAAAAAACATACTTTACACAAGGAGGTAAAGGGCTAAAGTGATGAATCTTAATTTTAGTGATTTCAAGGCTGAGATGAAGAGAATTTCATGGCCTTCTAGAAGCATGACTTTGAATGCAACTAGAGGCGTTCTGTTTGTTATTTTCATTGTTGCATTATTTTTGGGCTTGATTGATTTGATTTTAAGCAAGATTCTCGCTCCCATTCTTGTATGAGTAGAGATTGGTATATATTGGAAACGGTAAATCGTTACGAGATCCAGGTTGGACTCTCGATTAGCTGCGGTATTCCAAATGTTGAATCAACAACATTGGATCCAGAGCAGGATGAAGCTGTTAAAAATATTAAATATTATGAGAAACTCGATAAAGAACAAGGTGCTTTACTTGAAAATATTATTCACAGAGTCGAAGTTCCTGCAACGTCAATGAAAGAAAGAGGAAAGGTTGTTGTGAAAAGGCTTTATCCTAAATATGTTTACATACAAATGGACCATGATGCAGGTACTAAGAATGAGATAAAAGCTGTCGTAAATAACATTTACGGAGTAATTAATTTAATGGGGGGTTGGGATCACCCGCAACCTTTGTCAGAAGAAGAGGTTCAAACACTTTTAAAACAGATTGGTGAAGCTCAAATTATTGATTCTGTAGAGTTTGCTGAAGGTGATTTAGTCAGAATTTTAGAGGGTGCATTTCAGGATTACACTGGCAGGGTTCAGGATATTAATTTAGATAAAAGATTAGCTGGTGTAACTATTCCTATATTTGGAAAAGAGACAAGAGTTGAAATAGATATAGATAAGATGGTGGCTGCATAATGGCGCAAAAAAAAGTTGTAGGAAAAGCAAAATTGCAAATTATTGGAGGTGCAGCGAATCCTGCACCGCCTGTTGGTCCAACGCTTTCAAGCTTAGGTATAAACATAATGCAATTTTGCCAATCTTTTAATAATGCTACAAGCAACAGAAAAGGAGAGGTTGTTCCTGTTGTAATTACTGCTTATCGTGATGCTAGTTTTGATTTTGTAACCCTTGAGCCTCCTGTTAGCGCGTTGATAAAAGAAGCTGCTGGTTTAGAGAAAGCATCTTCAGACCCTTTAAGAATAAAAGTTGGAGCCATAACCGAAGAATCAGTGAAGGCTATCGCTGAAAGAAAGCTTGAGGAATTGAATACAAGAAATGTTGATGCAGCAATGAATATAGTTAAAGGTACAGCCAGGTCAATGGGCGTTGTTATTGGAAAAAAGGATGATAAGGAGATTATCGAATTGATCAAACAGGGTGAGATTGCTGCAAGAGAAGCTGCTGAAGCTGCTGAAGCTGCTGAAGCTGCTGAAGCTGCTGCTGCTGAGGAATCTGTAGCCGCCGCTGATTCAAGTGATGAACCTGCTGGAGAAGAAGAATGAAAAGATCTAAAAGAAGTTTAGAAAACAAACAGAAAGCAGGCTTGAAAACTTTTTCTTTAGAAGATGGTCTTAGTGTGCTTGCATCTGCAAAGTCTGCTAAATTTGATGAATCTGTTGATATGCATATTTCATTATCAATAGATCCAAAACAAGCAGATCAGCAGATTAGAGGAACTATGCTTTTGCCTCATGGAACTGGAGATAAGCCTGTTATTGCAGTTGTTGCTGATGGCAAAAATGCAGAAGAAGCTAAATCTGCTGGAGCTACAAAGGTAGGTTCTAAAGATCTTATAGAGGAGATCAAATCAGGAAAATTAGATTTTGATGTCTTGTTAGCTCATCCCTCCATGATGAGAGATTTAGCCCCTCTTGGTAGAGTTTTAGGCCCAAGAGGTTTAATGCCTAGCCCAAAAGCAGGAACTGTTTCTTCCGATCTGAAAGACACTGTTTCAGAGTTTTTAAAAGGTAAGCAAAGTTTTAGAAATGATGATGGTGGAAATGTGCATTTGAAAGTTGGAAAAAAATCTTTTAAAAAAGGTCATTTGCTTGAAAATGTTCAAATGGCTCATGCAACAATTAAATCAATGAGACCTTCCTCTGTAAAAGGAACATATATGAAAAAAATATCTCTTAGTCTCACTATGGGACCAGGTGTTAAGGTTGAAATGTAATGGCTAGTACAAAAATTTTAAATGCAAAGAAAAATCAAGTTTCTGAAAAAGTGTCTTCAGTAAAAGAAAGTACTTTTTTTGGAATATTTTCTAATTCTTCAATAACTGCACAAGATGAAAACATCTTCAGAAGAGAGATAAGTGAATTAGGTGGTAATTTTTCTGTTATAAAAAACACACTTATGTGGAGAGTTATTGATGAATTAAATTTAAATGATGAAGAGAAGTCTGAGTTCAAGGCTTCAGTTAAAGGTCCTATAGCACACGTTTTGGTTGATGAGGAAAATCCTTTTCCTGTGATACAAAAGTTTGTAGACAGGCTTAAGGCTGACGATTCGTTTAATTTTAAATTTGGATTGCTTGAGGGGGGTCTTGTTGATTCAGACTCTTTTACAAAGCTTACAAAAATAAATAATATTGAGGATCTTTACGCACAATTGGTAGGATGTCTTGATTCTCCAGTTTCCGGACTGGTTTGGACTCTTGACGGCATTGTTTCCAGTTTAGTTTGGACTCTTGATGAAATAGCTAAAAATAAATCTAATGAGGTGGTGTAATTATGAGCAAAGATAAACTCATTGAAAGTATCGAAAAAATGAAGGTTAGCGAGTTAGTAGAGCTAGTTGAAGCATTAAAAGAAAAATTTAATGTTCAAGGTTCTCCAGTGGCAATGGCTGCTGCTCCGGCTGCATCTGATGATGGAGGTGGTGACTCAGGACCGTCAACCGTTAAGGTAACACTTAAAGCTGCTGGACAGCAAAAAATTGCTGTTATTAAAGCTGTGAAAAGTGCTTTAGGACTTGGTCTTAAAGAAGCAAAAGAACTTGTTGACAAGGCTCCGGTCTCAGTTAAAGAAGGTATTTCCGAATCTGAAGCTGAGGAAATTAAATCAGTATTAGCAGAAGCTGGCGCTGATGTTGAGATCGAGTAATAATTTTTAATAAAATTGTAGTTTTTTGCGCTTTTTGCGTTTGTTAGTTATATAAGAGGGGTTTGCTATGTCAAAAAATGATTCTAGGGTTCCTGCTGCTGAAATAAAAGATTTTTCAGTGCAGGAAACATTTACAGATGCAATCAAACATGATTTGATTCGACATCAAAAGAAAAGTTACGAGTACTTTACAACTATAGGTATTGATAGAGTTATGAGGGAGGTTTTCCCTGTAACTTTTGAAGATAAGAAAGTCACACTTTCTCTTCCAGAAGGGATGCCTTCTTTTAAGTTAGATGATCCTGATGAATCAATAGAGGATTGTAGGAAGTTAGGAAAAACTTATGCAACTTCTTTATCTATTCCAGTTCAGCTTTACAGAGAAGAGACAGGAGAGTTTAAAGTTCAAGAGTTAAGGATTGGAAATGTTCCAAAAATGACCCCAAGCGCTACTTTTATTATTAATGGAATTGAAAAAACTTGTGTTTTTCAATTGCTTAGAAGTCCTGGTATATTTTTTAAAAGAGAAAATGTAAATCAAAAAAACGAAAACAATGTTGCGAAGTTTGTTCCTTCTAGAGGTAATTGGATGGAGTTTAACCTGGATTCAAGAAATAGATTCTGGATTAGATTAGGCAAGTTTAGAAAATTCCATCTTGCAACATTTTTGAAAGCTTTAGGTTTTGAATACAGGACTGTAAAAGGCAAGAAACACCCTGGTGAACTTGTTTTTGTTAGTGAGTCTAAAGCTTCTAAGCAAAGTGAAGAAAATATAGACAAGAGAAAAAAAGTTGCTTCCTACAGAAAGCAGTTTGTTAAAGTTTGTGAGGGATGGAAAGCAAGATCTTCGATCAAGGATGATGAAGGAAATATCATTGTTAAGAAAGGTCAGACCTTAACAAAAGATCATGTTGAAACTATTCAATATCTTCCCGCAAACGATGGAAAAGAGCCTTATGTTGAATTAGAGGTTTCAAGTTTTCCTGATGTAAAGGTAGGAAAAGATGAAGATTCGCCTTGGGCTTTTCAGAAATGTTTTGAAGATGGGATGAGCTCAGGCCTTCTAAGCAGAGATGAATGCATAAAAGAGATTTATTTGAATTTCAGGCCTAATGATCAAGTGCCTTCTTCCGAAGCGGCTCTTGATTTTATATGGAAAAGATTTTTTGAAGGTGAATATTACGATCTCTCTGAAGTCGGAAGATATCAAATAAACCAAACTTTTCAAAACGAAGATGTTCCACTGTCTCATCAAAGATTAACGATTCAGGATGTTGTTAGAGGTATTGACTTTTTGATAAACAAGGTTAGAGAAGAAGAAGATTCTGATGATATTGATCATCTTGGAATAAGAAGGGTTAGGGGTGTTGGAGAGATGATTGCTGGAGAACTGAAAAAAGGCTTAATGGGAATGGTTAAAATGGCGAGAGAAAAATCAAGAACCCAAGATGGCGAAACACAAACACCACAAACTTTGATAGTTCCAAAATTAGTTTTAAGGCCAATAGATAGATTCTTTAGCACTGGTGAACTTGTTCAATTCTTAGATCAAACAAATCCATTTTCAGAACTTGTGCACAAAAGAAAACTTTCAGCAATGGGTCCTGGCGGTCTTTCTAGAAAGAGAACAGGTTTTGAAGTTAGGGATGTTCATAAAACTCATTATGGCAGAATTTGCCCTATTGAAACTCCAGAAGGTGCAAACGTTGGCTTGATAACAAGTTTATCTTTATGGGCAAGAATAGACGAGAAAGGATTTATTGAAACTCCATATATACCTGTTGAAAATGGTAATGTTAAATTTCCGAAAAAGGAAAAAGATGTGCAATTTTTTAACGCTTTAGAAGAAGAAGACTTCTATGTTGCTTCTTCATGTGTTTTTGTAGATCAAAAAGGAAATATTTCAGGACCATCCCACAAGGATAGAAACCAAGGAGAATCTTTCAGGGTTAGCGCAAGACATAGAAGAGAGCCTCAATGGATTGATTCATCAAAGGTAACACATTTAGATTACAGCAATGATCAACTAGTAGGTGTTTCGGCTTCTCTCATACCTTTTTTGGAGCATGATGATGCAACAAGAGCTTTAATGGGTGCAAACATGTTAAGGCAATCTTGTCCATTATTAAATCCATCACCTGCACGTGTTTTTACCGGAATGGAATCTGCAGCAGCTGATTCAAGTGGTTATGTTTTAAAAGCAAAAGGTTCAGGCAAGGTTGTAAGCGTTTCTCCTGATCCTGATTATCCTGATGAGGGAAGCAAGATAACAATTGAGTATGATAAAGCTCAAGCTGTTGATGGAAGCGGAAAGGAATCAAAAAAACATGTTCTTTCTTTAAGAAGGTATGCTAGAAGCAACCAAAGCACTGTTATTGATCAGAAGCCTGTTGTTAAATCTGGGGATAAAGTTAAAAAAGATTCAATACTTACTGATGGGCCTGGTATTAAGAATGGTGAATTAGCATTGGGGCAAAATTTAACTATCGCTTTAATGAGTTTAGACGGCTACAATTTTGAAGATTCAATTGTTGTAAGTGAAAGAGTTGCTAAGCTTGGTCTTCTTGATAGTGTACAGATCGAAAAATTTGAATGTGTTGCAAGAAGGACAAGATTAGGAGAAGAGGTTATCACAGCTGATATTCCAAATGAAGATGATTCTTTATTATCAAACTTAACAAGAGATGGGATAGTGCGAGTAGGTACTGAGGTAAGCCAAGGACAATTGCTTGTTGGTAAGCTTACTCCAAAGCCAGAAAAAGAAAGAACACCTGAAGAAAAATTGATTTGGAAAATAATGAATCAAAAGGGTTCTGATATGAGAAATACTTCTTTGAGAATGCCTACAGGCGAACATGGAGTCGTTATTCGTGTTGACACATTATCAAAAGAGGATAGTGGTGTTGAGTTAAGGCCAGGTGTTTTGCAGAAGGTTGATGTTTATGTTGCAATAAAAAGAAGATTAACTGTTGGTGACAAGTTAGCAGGAAGGCATGGGAACAAAGGTGTTGTTAGCACAATCTTACCTGAAGAAGACATGCCATTTTTGTCAGACGGAACTCCTGTTGATGTCATATTGAATCCTTTAGGTGTTCCTTCAAGGATGAATATTGGACAATTAATGGAGTTGCATTTAGGTTGGGCAAGCAAACATGGTGGAAATAGGGCAAAGGTTCCTGTTTTCAATGGTTGTTCAATGGAAACAATTCAGGATGAGTTAGAGAAAAATGGACTCAGAAGAGATGGAAAGAGTGTTGTTTATGATGGCAAAACTGGAGCAAAATTGGAAAATGATGTTGTTGTCGGAGTAATGAGCATAATGAAGTTGAATCATTTGGCTGAAGCAAAAGTTCATGCTAGGTCAATTGGTCCTTACTCATTAATAACACAACAACCTTTGGGCGGAAAGGCTAGAGGAGGTGGGCAAAGGTTTGGAGAAATGGAAGTTTGGGCATTGGAAGCTTACGGCGCAAGTAGAGCTTTGCAGGAAATGCTGACCATCAAGAGTGACGATATTGAAGGAAGAAACTTAGCTTATAAAAAAATGACTAGGGGCGAGGCTATCGATCTTTCATTAAAGCCAGAAAGTATTAACAATCTTGATAAAGAAATAAGAGGTTTAGGTTTAGATTTAGAGTTTTTTCAGCATAGTGATAAGAATGAATTTTCTGAAGAGATATCAGACAAAGGTGATAAAGATGAAAATTCAAGTGAGTCAAAAGCTGGTTTAGAAGAGGGTGAAGATCCGAACACTGAAGTTGAGCAAAAAGTAACATCTGAGGAGAATGAAGAAAATGAGTAAAAAACAAATTTCAGCTTTAAGAATTTCTATAGCAAATCCAGAAAAAATTAAAAGTTGGGGTGGTGAGGTTTTACAGCCAGAAACTATTAATTATCGAACCGGTAGACCTGAACCAGATGGCTTATTTTGTGAAAAAATATTTGGACCAACGATAAGTTTTGAGTGTTATTGTGGCAAGTATAAAAATATAAGAAGAGATAATTTAGAGTGTGAGGTTTGTGGAGTCGCAGTAACCCACAAAAGAGTAAGAAGAAGATGGATGGGTACTATTAAATTGGCTGCATCTGTTGTTCATCCTTGGTTTTTAAGCATACAACCTAAAAATGTATTACAAAATGTTTTAGGTCTTTCTAAAAGAGCGACAAAGCAAATTGTTTACTATATGAAATATGCTGTTGTTTTTCTTGATCAAACAAAAAAAAGCAATCTTTTAGACAGGGTTCCTAATGCAAAAGGTGTTTCTAGATGGCAGGATCCAAAACATTTAGCCAAAGTTTTAAATATTTCTGTTTCTGATCTTGACAATATTGATCTATCCATGAAACAAGATGTTATGTCCATGAGATTGAATGAATACTGTGGCAGCTTGAAGGATTGGGTCGAGGCTGAAATACAACTTTTGTTGTCAAGAACAAATAGACCAAATTATTGGCATACTAAAAAAGCAGTTGAAATGCTTTTTGAGGATATTGGAGGTTCTCAGATCGCAGAGTCTTTTGTTGACCCAAAAACTAAAGAGTCAATATTAGATGCTGATAGCAAGATTGACTTTAGAACTATTCAAAATTTGACAGGTTCAGTTGATCATGAACATTTAAAGCTTTTGAAGATTAAAGTCGGAAAGACTCAGAGAACTTTAGGAAAAATTATTGAACAAAGGGTTTCTAAAGAGGTTTTGAAACTTCCTTCTGGAGAAAAGATTGATCCAAGAAATGATCAAAATTGGAATGATTTATTCTGGAAGCTTCTAAAGAGCGACAGTCCTTTCCAGACAGCAAATATTAAAGAAATAGAACAATATAATGAAATTCAAGAAAGATCCATAATGTCTCAAGAGCATTTGGTAAATGGTTTGGATTTATTTTGGGGGCTTGAGGGTTATGACCCTTTGAAAGAAGGAGACAGTGAGTCTGCCTTTATGTTTTCAGGTGACCAAAAAAGAAATCTTGATAACATAAGCAGAATTATTGAAAAAAGAGGAGGGATTGCCTCAGAGCAGGTTTTTAAAATAGAGACCGGAGGTAGAGCTATCAAAGAGATGCTCAGACGTATAGATGGAAGCGGAGGAGAGGATGCTTTGGCAGCAATAGTTAAAAAACTTGATTCATCTTTGTCAAAAATGACAAAGACACGAGCTAGGGACGTTAAGAAAAGATTAAGAGTCATGAAACAGTTTCTTCGAAGCAGAAGGTATGCTGAAATAAAGGCAAACAGATTGGAGTGGATGGTTTTTGAAACACTTCCTGTTATTCCTCCTGACTTAAGACCTATAGTCAGTCTTGAAGGTGGAAGACAAGCAACAAGCGATATAAATGAACTTTATCATAGAGTTGTAACTAGAAATAAAAGACTTAAGAATATGGTCAAGATTCGTGCACCTGAGGTAATTGTTAACAATGAAAAACGTCTTTTGCAACAGTCTGTAGATGCGTTATTCGACAATCAGAGAAGTCAGAAATCAGACAAAGACCCTAATGGCAGACCTTTCGAGTCTTTAACTGATACCCTAAGAGGTAAAAAAGGTAGATTTAGACAAAACCTTCTTGGAAAAAGAGTTGATTACTCTGCACGAGCTGTAATTGTTGCAGGGCCCACTTTAAAACTCTGGCAATGTGGATTGCCTAAAAAAATTGCTTTAGAGCTTTACAAGCCTAAATTAAGAAATGTACTTGAAGAAAAAGGCCTCATTGATGGTGTTGGTTCAAAAGATCCTATATCTGAGCTTTTACAAAAAGGGGCGAAAGAAAGAAGAAAAGTTTGGGATATATTGGCTGAACTTATTAGCTCTTCAGTTGTTATGTTAAACAGAGCTCCAACCTTGCATAGACTTGGCATACAAGCTTTTCAGCCTATTTTGACAGATGAATCTGCGATTAGGCTTCACCCATTGGTCTGTACGCCATTTAATGCTGATTTTGATGGTGACCAAATGGCTGTTCATTTACCTCTTTCTGAAGGTGCTCAAGCCGAAGCTAGATTACTTATGTTGTCTACAAATAATCCTTTTGTTCCTGGTACAGGATCTCCATCTAATTTACCCAGTCAGGATGTCATACTCGGACTTGCATACTTGACAACCAACCCTAAGCAAAAAGTTGAATTGTCAAGAAATGATCTTTCAAGTGCAAAAAAATTAGAGAAAAATTTTATAGGGCATGTTTTTACTCGTAATCTGTCTAGTTCAAATTCTCCATTTAAGAAAAAAGTTAACTGTAAATGGAGTTTTTTGAATCAGGAAACAATCAAAGACATTAGGTCAAAATGGCCTAAGGATGTCGAAAAGATCACCTTGCCAATATCAAGGATAAGAGCTTCTTTTACCTCTCCAAGTGAGGCTAGGTTGGCATATGAATCTCAACGTAAAATTGACGATAAAGAAAACACACCATTATCTGTTAGAGATGTTGTTTTAGTGAGAAATAAAAATGGTTCTGGTTATGTCATCACAACAGTTGGAAGAATTATATTTAATCAAATTCTTCCAAAAGAAATCGGATTTGTTGACAAGCCTGTTTACATTAAAGAGCTTAGAGAAATCAATAATCGAATTTTGAATAGTTGCCCTCAGGTTGATGCTATCAAAATATGCGACTCCATCAAGGATCTTGGCTTTAGACAATCTAGCCTTGCTGGCATATCTTTATCAGTGGATGATGTAATCATACCTAAAAGGAAACAAAGAATCATTTCTCTTGCAGAAGAGGTTGAGTCCTTGATTTCCGAAGCTTATAATGGTGGCATTTTGACTCCTGAGCTAGCTGGAATGTGCAACCAAAGGCTTAAGACAAATCTTACTTTTGCTGAAAAAAATCCTAGAACTAAAGGTTTAGAACTTGTTAGACCTAATGAATTAGGTAGGCCAAAAAGCAAAAAAGATAATAACAATCCTTCAGCATGGTCTGATGGTTTAAGCCCTCTTTCAGGAAAGAAGTTAAAAGATAGAAGATTTACAAAAACTGACCATGAGGTCATAATTGAAGCTCTTTGGAACAGGGCAACTGAAAGGATAACAGAGCTTTTGATAGAAGCTGGAGAGCAAGCTGAAGATAATTCTTTGATGTTAATGATTAATTCTGGAGCAAGAGGGAAAATGGATCAGGTAAGACAATTGGCAGGTATGAGAGGTCTAATGGCTGACCCAACTGGTAAGCTGATCCTTTCGCCAATTAAGAGCAATTTTAAAGAAGGTTTGTCAGTGCATGAATACTTCAGCTCTACGCATGGTGCAAGAAAGGGTCAAACTGATACAGCATTAAGAACCAGTAGATCTGGTTATTTAACAAGAAGGCTTGTTGATATTGCTCATTCTCTTTACATTGTGGAAGAGGATTGTGGAACTGTTAGAGGTATAACAAAGAGACCGCACTTTAAAACAAAAAAAGAAGAAAATGCAGCTTTTGATACCTTTGGTCCAAAGTGGTTAGAAAAAGATGGGCCTTTTGATTGGGGTTCTTTTAAGAGAAGGATACTTCACAGATACACTGCTGAAAAAATTTATGATGAAAAAGGCAATGTTTTTTGCGAGGAAAGAGTTCTTATTACTGAAGATAATGTTGACAAAATAATTGACTTGATCAGAGAAAGAAGCATTAAAGCGGCTAAAAAGAACTCATGGAGCAGTATATCTAAGTCAGGCTTGACGGGAGTCAAATTATTGTCTCCAATTACATGTAATTCTTCAAGGGGTTGTTGTTCTCGTTGTTATGGATACAACAAGGCAACAGGTGCTCCTGTAAGTATGGCTGATCCTGTTGGCGTGATAGCTGCACAATCAATTGGAGAGCCTGGAACGCAGTTGACAATGAGAACTTTCCATACTGGAGGTGTAGCCGGATCTGATGTTTCAGATATTACGCAAGGACTTCCTTTGGCTGAGATATTTTTTGAAGTTTATCAAAGTAGATTTAAGCCTGACCTCAAGGGAGAAGGAGCTGTTTTAAGTCCTATTTCTGGAGTTATAACAAATATTAAAGAGCTAATAGATAGTAATAGATATAGTTACGAAGTAACAATAGCTCCAAAAGGTAAAAAGACAAAAAGAAAATCAAAAGCTGCATCTGATTCTGTAAATATTTTGATTCCAAGGAATCGAGATATTGAGGTCAGAGTTGGAGATGAACTGAGTGTTGCTGATCCAATAAGCAGTGGTTTGAGAAGCCCTATTGAAATATTATCTGCTCAAGGTATCGATTCAGCTCAGTCATATGCTTTAGATAAAATTCAAAATGTTTATAGGTCTCAAGGTGTAGATATTTTTGATATCCATTTTGAGGTTATATTGAAAGAGATGTTTAGATACGTTAAGGTTATAGATGGAGGAGACTCTACATATATGCCTGATGACAAGGTCCCAATAAACGAAATAAGATCAATCAATAAAAGAATTGAAGCGGTTGACGGAAAAAGAATTAGCTGGGAGCAAATTATGGTAGGTCTAAAGAAGGGAGCAAGTAACAGTAGCTCATTCCTTTCTGCTGCTAGTTTCCAAATGACAGCAAGTGCTCTTATGGAAGCTGCAATAGAAGGAAAATTGGATTTCCTAAACGGCTTAAAGGAAAACGTTATAGTTGGTGAAAGGGTCCCTGTTGGTACTGGATTTAGAAATTTTGAAGATGTTAGTTATGAAGTTGAAGGTGTACCTTTTGGAACTGGTGTACTTGATGAAGACCTGGAAGGTTTCTCTTCTTAATATTATTGTTTATTAGATTTTTTTAGGATTTAATTCCAGAACGGCCAAAACTGATTCACTAGGTAGGCAGTTCCAATACCTGTTATGACCCCAGCTGTGACTTCGATTGGTGTATGTCCAAGTATCTCTTGTAGCTCTTGAAAATCTTTTTTAATCGTTTCTGCATCTTTCCTTTCAAAAAGATCACCCATTAAGCTATTTATTGCTTTTGCATGCTCTCCAGTTTTCCTTCTTATCCCTAATGCATCAAATATAACAAGTGTTGCCCATATCATTGCTACACCAAATATAGGTGATTCAAAGCCATAATTGATTCCAACAGACCAAGCTCCAGCAATTGAAAAAGAAGTATGACCCGAAGGCATGCCGCCATAAGCGATAGAGGATTTTTCATTTATTTTTATTTTTTGCAACAAGATTTTGATAATGGTTCCAAAAAGGGAACCAAAACATGCACTTGCAAAAACTTTATTTGCTAGTATTTGAACGAATATATTCATGTTTCCTTTTTGCCAAACAGCCTAATCATAGTAAATATTAAAGGTAAAAGTATTAGAAAGTTGTATTTGTTAAAAGGTTCTATTCCAGGAACTATTGAACCTAAGAGATATTTGGCCTTTCCGGTGATTGAAAAAAAGCTAAAAGAGTTCAGGCAAGAGATTAATGTTGGGGTTAAGGAAAAACATAAAGCATAAGTTGGTTTTTTAAAATTTACTAACAACCCACAAACGAAAAGCCCCCATATTGATCTAAATAAAAGAAAAGATATCCATGTTTTTGCATCTAATGAGCTTCCTAAGAGTAGTAATGCACTTCCGAAAAGTCCAGTAGCTCCAAGACATGCAAGATGTGAAAGCATATAAACGGTTTTAATTTCCCTGTTAGAAAAATTATTATTTTTGTAAAAATTAAAAATTTTATTTTTTTTGTTATTTTGGCAAAAGATAAAAAATCCAAAATCATATAAAAACATCGAGAGAATCATCAATTTTGGATTGCTTAAAGTGGGGATCATTGTGGTTAACCACCATAAAGGCAGGTAAAGATTATTTGTTGTTGATGACCAACTCCATTGCGTTGCTGCAAGAATTTTGATTAATTTTTTCATAGATTTATATTTGATTTTAAAAAATTTGAAAAATTGTCAATTTTTTTCACTTTTGGAATTTCTTCTTTAAATGTGGATATCTTCCAACCATTGTTTGATGGGGATGTTTCCCATATGAAAACACCTTTATCAAGGTAATCTTGAGGAGGTATTGATGTTTCAAATGTATAGGTATCGATTTTTATTTTTGAATTAATTTTTTCATCAATTGATCCAGCAGGGCTTAATAAATGGAATTCAGAAGAATTAAAATTTTCATGTTTTTTTGATATATAAATTTTATTAAAATTTGTATTTTCGATTATTCTGAGCTGATCTTCGGTTAGTTTTTTATGCAATGGAATTATCAAGTTTTCATTATCCCAAAAATAATTAAGAAAAAGATTTAAAAGAATTGTTTCATAAAATGTAAGTTCAAAAAATTTTTTAAATTTTATTTTCTGTATATCTTGTTCTATTTCTTTATTTTCAAAATAGGAATTGTTGTTTAGCGATACATCTTTTATTATGCTTTTAACTTTTGTGTAGCCAGGAAGCGGTAAGGGGTATTGCATTAAGCCGTTTTTAGCTGGAGATATAGAGCCAAGAAGACTTTCAAGTAATTTTGTATTTATCTTTTTCACAGAAAGGATATTTATTTTTTTTAGATTTTTGATATTACAAGGTATGAAGTTCTGACTGTATATATTTTTGGAAATTTTCATTTGTTTGCTGTCTAGAATTCTAAATAATTTTTTTATGCGTCTTCTATAATCGAATTGAGAATGTCTGATTTGAAAATTACACCAAAATCAATATACCTTAAAAGAAGATCTTTTATTAAGAATTCTTTTTTGGGGATTTCAAGCCTTAGTCTTTCGAAATTTGCACAATTTTCATCTTTTGCTTCACAGAATGACAAGCCCACGTCTTATGAAGCAATCACTTCTTACAACAACTTTTATGAATTTGGCACTTCGAAAAGTGATCCTAAAAAAAATGCATTTAGACTAACCACACATCCATGGAGTGTAGAGGTGGGTGGTTTATGCAGGTCTCCAAAGACTCTTGACATGGATGATATTTTTAAATTGAATAAAATTGAAGAGAGAGTTTATAGATTCAGGTGTGTTGAGGGTTGGTCAATGGTAATCCCTTGGACAGGTTTTTCATTAAGAGATTTTTTATTGCATTTTGAGCCAGATGATAATGCACGTTATGTCAAGTTTGAAACTCTTTACAGGCCAGAAGAGATGATTGGTCAAAAAAGTAACATTCTTGATTGGCCTTATGTTGAGGGTCTCAGGATGGATGAAGCAATGCATCCTCTGTCTTTTTTATCAACCGGAATTTATGGTGAATCTTTATTGAATCAGAATGGAGCTCCTTTGAGGTTGGTGACTCCTTGGAAGTATGGTTTCAAGAGTATCAAGTCAATTGTTAAGATATCGTTTGAAAGAGATATGCCTCTTACTTCTTGGGTTAAATCAAATCCAAAAGAGTATGGCTTTTACAGTAATGTGAATCCAGATGTTGATCATCCTAGATGGAGTCAAAAAACTGAAAGAAGAATTGGGGAATGGCTACGGAGAAAAACTTTAATGTATAACGGTTATGGAGAAGAGGTTAATGATCTTTATAAAAATATGGATTTAAAAAAATGGTTTTAAATAAAAAAAAATGTCTTTTTTTTTGCTGGACCATCATTATTTTTAGTTTTGTTTATCCATTTTTAAATAGTTTTTATCTTATCAATCCAGTTGAGAGCATATTGCATTACTCAGGTCAAAGCTCAATTAGGTTCTTGCTTTTGACTTTAATGATTACTCCATTGGTTAAATTCTTCAAACAACCTTTTTTTATGTTTGCAAGAAGGATATTCGGTTTAACGTCTTTCTTTTACGCCTTGCTTCATTTTTTAGTATATTTATTTTTTGAAATTGAATCCTTTGGTGTTTATGAGGACTTCCAAACAAGACCTTTTATAGCTTATGGTTTTTTTGCATTTTTTTGTTTAATTCCTCTTGCAGTTACATCTAATAACAATTTAATAAAAAAGATAGGTGTCAAGAATTGGAAGAATTTGCACCAATTAATTTATCCAGCTTTTGCATTTTCTGCATTTCATTATTATTTCAAATCAGTATCCAAAGAAGGCCCAGGATTAGCTTTGGCTTATCTTTTTCTCGGTTTATTTTTATTGTTTTTTCGTGCCTTTAAATTAAGTTTTCGTTCTAGAATTGATGATTAGTGCAATACAAAGACGATGTAGGGAACCTGTCGGAAAAAAATAAAAAAAGTAATCCATTTTTAAGTATTGATGCATCCAACATTAAACTTTTCGTTACTGATATTGACGGAACGCTTACAAATGGAAATCTTTACTACACTGGCTTGGAGATCATGAAGCAATTTAATGTACATGATGGTTATGGCGGGAAGCTGCTTCTTGAAAAAGGTGTGGCTGTTGCTGTCTTATCTGGCAGAAAAGATGGTTCAAGTGTTGCAAGGGTGAAGGATTTGGGTTGGGATATAGTCGGCCTTGGGGTAGATGATAAATTAAAAATTCTTTCAAGTTATTTAAAAGAGAAAAAAATAAATTTTTCTCAAGTAGTTTATCTTGGTGATGATTTGAATGACCTTGAATGTATTCAGAGTTCTGGCTTAGGTTGCTGTGTTGCAGATTCTCAAGCTTTGCTGAAAAAAGAATCTGATTTTATTTTGTCTAAGAGAGGGGGAGAGGGCGCTTTCAGAGAGCTTGTTGACCTTTTTTTAAATTGCTTATGAGTGTAAATTGGCTCCTCCCCCTTCTTTTTTTAGGTGCATTTTTTAGTAGTCCTATATCTTTAACTATATCTGACCAGAGTGGCAATCCTTTAGTGCAACTTTCTGGTGAAGGTTTTCAGGAAAATTTAGATGAAGCTTTATTTTTGGAAAATATAGATATGGTTTTTTCTAAAGGGGCAGGGGTTTTGAAGCTTGATTCATCGGATGGATTCTGGGATCGAGAAAGTAATGAGTTTTTCCTGAGTGATGTTTTTATGAGCTCGCCTTCAGGCTTCAACCTTTCAGCAGATTCATTAAGTTTGGATATCCTTGAGGGTAAAGCTTATGCTGATTCTTCTTTTGAAATCGATTATGGTCATGTTTTTATTTCAGGAATTGGATTGAGCATAGAGATTGACACTCTTTCGGGATCAATTGAAAAAAAAGGAAAGGTGGTTTTAAAAGAATGAAAATACTTGTTATAGGCAGTGGCCCAATAGTTATTGGTCAAGCCGCTGAATTTGATTACTCTGGTTCTCAAGCTTGTAGAGCGTTAAAAGAAGAAGGGCATGAAATTGTTTTGGTTAACAATAATCCCGCCACAATAATGACTGATGTTGATTTTGCTGACAGAACATACCTTGAACCCTTGGTTCTGGAAACTTTAGTTGAAATAATTAAAAAAGAAAAGCCAGAAGGTTTATTAGCAACCCTAGGTGGACAGACAGGATTAAATCTAGCTGTTCAGTTGGGTAAAAGTGGAGCACTTGAAAAACATAATGTTAAATTGCTAGGCACTTCTTTGGAGTCTATACAAATGGCTGAAGATAGAGGTTCTTTCAAAGATTTAATGAATCAAATTGGCGAACCGGTTTTAGAGAGCAGAGTTGTTAGAAATCTTGATGAAGCTGAAGATTTTTTGAAGAAAATGGGTCTTCCTCTTGTGATAAGACCAGCATATACCCTTGGTGGTTCTGGCGGTGGTTTTGCAAATGATGTTTCGAGCTTTATTGAGATTGTAAAAAATGGTTTACAGATGTCTCCGGTTACCGAGGTTCTTTTGGAAAAATCGATTTATGGTTGGAAAGAGCTTGAGTATGAGGTTATGAGAGATGGAGCAGGTAACTGCATTACTGTTTGCAATATGGAAAATCTTGACCCAATGGGGGTTCACACTGGCGATTCAATAGTTGTTGCACCAAGTCAAACATTAACAGATAAAGAATATCACAAGCTAAGAACGTCAAGCTTGAAGATTATTGACAGTCTTGACATCAAGGGTGGCTGCAATGTTCAATTTGCTCTTAATGAAGATGGTGAATATATAGTTATAGAAGTTAATCCTAGGGTCAGCAGATCTTCAGCACTTGCAAGCAAGGCAACAGGATATCCTATTGCCAGGGTTGCAGCACTTATTGCTTCTGGAAAAACTTTACCGGAAATAAGAAATAAGGTTACAGGAACTACAACTGCTTGTTTTGAGCCAGCTCTTGATTACATAGTAACAAAAATACCTAGATGGCCATTTGACAAATTTCCAAAGGCTAACAGGGAGCTTGGCGTTCAAATGAAGGCTACTGGTGAAGTTATGTCTATAGGTAGAAATTTTAAAGAATCCTTCATAAAGGCTTTAGGCTCCCTTGAAATGCCTGGGAAAAAATTATTTCCTTTTGCTGACAAGGAAGATGATTTTATTAAGTCTTTATTGAAAACTCCAACGGACCAAAGAATTTATGCAATTTTTGAGTCTATATTTAGGGGTTGGGAAACCGAGGAAATTTGTTCTATTTCTGGTTGGAACTCTTTTTTCATAGAAGAGCTTAAAGAATTGCTTCGTCTTGTTTTTCTTGGAGAGCTCGGCACCGAAGAGCAATTGCAAGAATTTTTTGACAGAGATGATATTGACTTTTACACCCATTATTCAGGAGAGGAAACATCTAAAAAATCAAGAGATAAAAGATCTTTTAGGATGGTTGACACCTGTGCCAGTGAATTTGAATCCTTTACAAGATATTATTATGGTACAGATGGTGAAGATAGCGAATCTGAAAAAACAAAATCACCTATAGTTGTTGTTGGTGGTGGACCTATAAGAATTGGTCAGGGTATTGAGTTTGACTGTTGTTGTGTTCATGCTTTACAGGCCATTCGTGAAAGTGGTCATGAGGCTGTGATGATCAACAATAACCCAGAAACAGTTTCAACTGATTTTGATTTTTCTGATCAGTTATTTTTTGAGCCTTTAAATCATGAGGATGTATTAAAGGTGGTAGATGACATAGATGCAAAAGGTGTAATTGTGCAGTTTGGAGGACAGACAAGTATAAATATGGCTAATCAACTTGAAAAAAATGGTGTTAATTTATTGGGAACACCTCTTTCAGGTATAGATATTGCAGAAGATAGAAAAAAAATTGATAGATTGTTGTCTGAATTAGATGTCAATATGCCAAAAGGATATACTGTTGATGGTCCCGAGGATCTAGAAGAGCTAATTGAAGTCTTAAGCTTTCCTGTATTGGTTAGACCATCTTTTGTTCTTGGTGGAAGGGCAATGACCATAGCTTATACAAAAGAGGATGTTATTGTTGCTGTCAAAGATGCTTATGAACAGGTTGATGGAAAAAATCCAATATTAATAGATGAGTATATTTTAGGTAAAGAATTAGAGATTGATCTGGTTTGTGATGGTACTGATATTTATGTTCCTGGTGTTATGGAGCATATTGAAAGAGCTGGCGTTCATTCAGGTGATTCAATGGCTGTTTTTCCGTCTTTTTCACTTGATGAAAAAACGATTAATGAAATTGTTGAGATTGGTAGGAAGATTGCTTTTGGTCTTGAATGTATAGGAATGTTGAATATACAGTACATCATGTCAGAAGGTTCAATTTATGTTCTTGAGGTCAATCCAAGAGCAAGTAGAACTGTTCCATTTTTGGCAAAAGCAACTGGCATATCAATGGCAAAAGTTGCAACAAAAGTTATGCTTGGTCAAAGTATCAAAGATCAAGGTGTTCCAATAGGCTTGGGCCCAAAACCAAAGTGCAACACCTTGAAGGCTCCAGTTTTTTCATTTAATAAACTTTTAGGTGTTGAGGTTGGCTTAGGTCCTGAAATGAAGTCGACTGGAGAAATCATGAGTTTCGGAAAATCTTTGACTGAGGTTTTTTCTAAAACCTGGACATCTCTAGGTTTTAACAATTCTAAAATTAGAAAAGGTGCTGTTTTAATAACGGTCGATGACAGAGACAAGCCTTTTGCTGCAAAGCTTGCAAAAAGAATTAAAAAGTTAGGTTATGAGATTTATGCGACATCTGGAACATATGACTTCTTTGAAGCCAAATCAATAGAAGCTTTCCCTATAAGAAAAATTCACGAAGGTACTCCAAATTTATTAAATTTATTATCTGATGAGCGTATTTCTTTTGTTGTTAATTCTGTTTCAGGAAACAGCGAAGCTGAAACAGATGGCATGAGGATTAGGGCAGCAAGTGTTAGAAATGAGGTTCCTTTGTTTACGAATCTTGAATCTGCAGAAGCTTTTGTGGAGACTTTAGAGTTTTGGAGCAATGAGGATAAAGTTTTTCCTGTTAGGGCACTTCAGGATTCCATATGAAGAAAAATGGATTTATTGAGATTGTTGGTATCGAACCTGTCTCAAATAAAGACGTTGTTCTTTATACTCATGCCCCCTGGTTAAGATCTTTCAGCACAGGTAAGCTTGTTTTTTTCAAGATTGGTGAAAAGTTTTTTCATAATCCAATTCCTATAATGGATATCAAGCCAGATGGAGCTATCTTATGGCGGGTTGGTTCAATTGAAGGGAGTTCAGATTTGTGCAATGTCAATATCGGAGATAATGTTTATGGGTCTATTTCAGAATTTAAAAATGGA
>CEVA01040377.1_pt1 | contig 24436 bp, 19 predicted proteins | sample 361521 | NCBI WGS metagenome assembly CEVA01 (sample SAMEA2622823, study PRJEB7988) | marine metagenome | isolation source: saline water (ENVO:00002010), including
CGCAATCCGTGAAGGTGGCCGTACAGTTGGTGCTGGTGTTGTAGCTTCTATCGTTGAGTAATCAATGATATAGCTAAAACGCTAAAAAAGAGGTCGCTTAGGCGGCCTTTTTTATGCCAGCAGCAAAATTAGCCACCTTCGTGAAGGCTGAAAGCAGGAATAAGCGAGTGAACAATTTCACTCGTGCCGCTTGAAGGCGACGAGCTCTGCGAGGAGGGGGAGGCCGTACAGTTGGTGCTGGTGTTGTAGCATCAATCGTAGAGTAATCAATGATATAGCTAAAACGCTAAGAAAGAGGTCGCTTAGGCGGCCTTTTTTATGCCTGAAATTCGAGTGTTATTGAAGGTTAGGCTAAAGCCTTGTGGACATAAAGAGTTATTGGACTCAAAAATTTAAGAATAAGTGTACAGGAGTGTGTGAAAATAATAGCAGGTGAAATATAAATCACTGCTTTAATATGAAAGGGTAATAAATAGTATCGAGGTTAATCTTTATTAGTGTAAATCTATATAACAAAGTTGTATTATATGTGTGTTAATTAGGTAAATAAGCAAGGAGGCATATATGTCCGTGAGTCAGAGAGTTAGAAAAGAGGTTATTGATAACCTCATCAAATACGAAAATAAAATTAAACATTTTTATTTGGATTCTGAGGGTTATGTAACTATTGGGGTGGGTCATTTGGTTCCTGATAAAGGTTCAGCAAGTCAGCTCCTCATGTATAAAGTGAATGAGAATGGGCTTGGAGTACCTGCCACGGTTCAAGATAAGCAGAAAGAGTTTGAGACGGTTTCCAAACAAAGGCGTAATTACAAAGCAGGTTGGTATAAACAATTTACTAATTTAGAAATGAAAGAGCTTGACATTGATAATCAACTAAACAAGCACTTTGATTCATTCTATAGAGACTTGGTGAGGATTTACAAAAAGTCTAACGGCTACATCGATGATTTTGATAATTTCGATAAGGCAGTCCAAGTAGCTCTCTTTGATATGATATTTAATCTAGGCGCGCATAAAATCGTTAATATTTTTAAGGAGTTTGATAGCGCAATAAAAGCCGGTGACTGGACCAAAGCAGCACAGGAAAGCTATAGATATCAGTTATCTCCTGAACGAAACAAATACGTTAAAGCTAAGTTTCTTTCAGCCACTCAAAATATAACAGTACTGCCATGAAATATATAATTATAACAATTAGTTCTTTCCTTTTGGGTGGCTGTGCAAGTGTAGCTGCTGAACAAATAAAGCCTGATATATATGTCGATAATGTGACGGGCTTAGCCACATCTATAATTACTAACTATGACAGTGTTGTATTGGACTATGACCTTACCTTGCGCAATGGAAATAATATACATTTCTCTGATTGCTCAAAAGTCGACGCCACTCATGATACCGATATAGTGGAAAGCGAGTACCACCTCCTGAGAATGATTCGCGCTAACTGTAAAGCTTTGGCTTTATACACAAACGCTGAAAGTGCATATAAAAGTCATCTCCAAGAGATACTAACAGAGCACACAGTCGCCCATTTGCCTGCAACGGCTTATCCGTATGTTAACGAGTATGATAAAAATCTTCGTAAGGGGAAAACCCTAAAGCAGTTCCACGCTGACTTTAAGGAAAAAAAAGTATTTGAGGGAGTTATAGATGTTGAAACAAATACAAAGAGGTTGTCGTACTCGGTGTTAGCAACAGGAGACTTTGACGATGATCGAGTGGAAGACGCGCTCATTCTAATTAGTTGGCACTCTAAAGAAGCTTTTGGCAAGGGGTTTAAATTGATAAAAGTTTCTAGACCTACAAGTGAAGCAAGATTCAGTATAACAGAATTAGATTAAACCAGGTAAGAGGTTGAAAATAACTAGGCACCGAGACCATGGGTTGAGATCCAACCCACCAGGGGGGTAGGCAAGGCTTTAGCCTTGCAACCGCCAAAGGCGGTCATATTCCAGAGGGCAGTGCCTAATCACAACCGTGCTGCTTAACTATTTCTCATACATGGTTAGGCTGAAGCCCACCCTACAAGGGCTGATGTGGTAGGCCGAAACCCAACTCATAGGGATAGATGTTGTAGGCAAGGCTTCAGCCTTGCGGCTGCGAGACGCCGCTATACACCAACTCCTTTTAGCCAAATTTGCAATTACTAAGCTCTTAATATTTCTATTGCATTACTAATTTGTGTATTCAATAATCTTGCCTAAAATTTAGGCTCATTTTTAAAAGGAATTAAAATGACAGGTTTGACCTCAACTCTAACCCAATCTAACTCTCCTCTACATTACTCAATTCAGTTTTCCATATTTTATGGCGCAGAAAACCTCCTTGTAAGCTTAAAGGTGGTGGATATGCTGATTTTTTAAAAAGAGCTGTTGAAGATAGAGTGAAAGAGCCACTTAAGGTTAAACAGTTAGCAGTGGGTCTCTGCGGGCCAAATGCTTTCTTTATATTGTGTTGCAACTTGCATGTTGCTACTTGGGGCTTAGAAAATGGTAAGGTTCCCCTTCACTCTTTATAATCGTAAACGCCACCTGACTCTGTCGGACTTCATGACTTATTACTATGGATTTGCGGTAGCGAAAAAATGATAAGAAATTTATTTATAACACTGCTATTTTTTTCGTTTTTTATAGATGCTAGTGAAACAAAGCTAAAAATAAAATATGAGCAACAGTTTGATTTCTCAGAGGGGGCTAGCATTTCCTATCTAAGCTACACGCCCAATGGAGAATTTCTCGTTGTTTCATCTAACTTGGCCAATAAGGTTTATCTGTTTTCCAATGATGGTGATATGAAAACCTTAAATATTGATGAAGCAATAGACGAAAGTAGAGTTAATGTAGCCGATAAAGCTTTATACTTCTTTGCGGATCGAAGTCTACACAAAATCTCCAACCAAGGAGAGCTCACTATTATCCCCGAAGCGGAGCTGCCGAGCAGTTATGGTCTAGATATCAGTCCCTCTGGTCACTATATGCTGTCAAGTGGCTACCAACTGCTGAAAATCAATGCGCTAGCGCAAGAGCCGGAACCACTTGGTGTATATGGTTTTCACCCGCGAGATGATTTTGCAATGGGTTATCAAGTGGTATCTATGCAGCGTGACACTTCCACTTGGCTTTTTGATAAGTCAGAGCTGCAGGTATGGTCACTTAGTGATGCTGAACTCATCAATAAGGTTGAAGTAAGTGGCATAGTTAAAAGTCATAAAGTATTCAATGAAGAGCATGGGGTGCTCATATTCAACGTTGATAATGAGATTCAATTTTGGGACTACAAAAAGAATGAATTTCTTGATCAGCCCCTTCGGTTTGAGGAAGAATTTTCCTTCGGAAAGTGGTCAGAGAGAACTTGGTTAGCAACGAATAAAGAACTCTATGAAATTCAGTGGCAAGACAACCATGTGCGTGTTGATTCCAAGTATCAAACTACAGCTGATGAACTAGTGAATAGACTGGGCCACAATAACTTTTCAAAAAGTGGGCGGTATGCCCTTTTGCAAGAACGTCGGGGTGATGAACTGAGTCTCAAGCTGTATGACCTTAAAGATCAACCCGTTGAAATAACTACATTGCCTAATTCAGAAGTCCAATTCACTCTCAATCCAGCAAAGCGCGAGATTGCTACATACGATTATAAAGATGATACCTTAAGGGTATATGCCTTTTAATCTCCCATTGTTCCAAATGTGAAGCTATTGTTGTTGCTTTAAGTTGAGTCTTATTTTTGAACTGGCTTAATTCGAAGAGTGAGGTAATAAGGTTATAGATATCAGCAACCTCTTCAACGAAACAACTACAAAAGCCCAACCCAAAGGGATAGAGGTTGTAGGCAAGGCTTTGGCCTTGCGGCCGCCAAAGGTGGTCATATTCCAGAGGCCGGGGCCTAGTACACAATCAATAATTCCCCAAAATGGTTAGGTTAAAACCGAACCCACAGGGTGATGATGTAGGCAAGGCTTTGGCCTTGTAGCCGCCAAAGGTGGCCATATTCCAGAGACCGGGGCTTAGTACACAACCGTGTTCTTTACCTATTTCTCTATTTCTCATATATGGTTAGGCTAAAGCCCAACCTACAAGGGCTGATGTGGTAGGTCAAAGCCCAACCCACGGAGGGTGTCGTTGTAGGCAAGGCTTCAGCCTTGCCACCGCCGAGGGCGGTTACATTCCAGAGTCTAGAGTTTAGTACACAACCGTGTTATTTACCTATTTCTAATACATGGTTAGGCTGAAGCCTAACCTACAAGGGAACATTAACAGAAAAGTTGACTAAACAGTCGCTGAGCATCAGTCTAAGATTATAACTAGGCTGTTGTCCCTTGCTATGAATGAAATAAATATCCCCGCATGCATTCCTCGTACCCACAGTCGCTTTGGTCAATGGCTCGGCACCAAGGTGTTGAACTGGTTCGGTTGGCAGGTTGTAGGCTCGTTTCCAGAGCACAGTAAGTTTGTGGCGGCGGTTGCACCGCATACATCGAATTGGGATTTTATTATAGCGATTGCAGTGAAAATGCACTTGCAAGTGCGTATTCGCTTCTTGGGTAAGCACAGCATCTTTATTTGGCCGCTAAGTATACTGCTACGTAAGTGGGGTGGGATAGCGGTGGATAGGCGAGCAGCCAATGGTGTTGTGGGGCAAGTGAAGGCGTTGTTTGATGAGACCGATGCATTGATTCTAGGACTCGCCCCTGAGGGCACACGTAAGCACATGCCGAATTGGAAAACCGGTTTTATCCACATTGCTAACGCTGCGCAAGTCCCTTTGGTGCCAATGGCTTTGGACTACAGCAAGAAGCAGTTTGTTATAATGCCGGCTATCTATGTGAGTGATGATATTGAACAAACACTTGTACAAGTACAGCAGCAGTTTTCAACGGCTATGGGCAAGTACCCACAACAAGTGTCTGGTGCAGTCAGAAAGACGCGTTATTGAGCTAAAGGTTGTCGCCAACGAGTTTGTAGCGCCTGAACAAACTTATTGTCTCCTTTCTCCTCGCTAGAGAGTATTAACCGAAAGCTACTGCCATCAGCGCGCTCTATATCAATAGTGGTGTAGCCGTCATCTTGGTTAGCAAACTCGGTATGCACATTAACAATATCACCAAAGTCCGCACGTTCTACTTGCAGCTGCCCTTGATCACGGTAATAGCTGAATACGCCTTGCTCGGTAATGCCGTTGCCATCATCACGGATATTCCAAGCGGCATCTGAATAAAAATAAAGCAGTTGCTCATTTTGATTGAGAACTCCATGACGCAGCATAAAGCGCTTATCGTGCTGCCATACTTTATCTCCTGAAACCACCGCCACATTGGCGGTGAGACCAATATCTTGGGCCAGACCTAAGGTGAGTATGGGCAGCAGTACCACAGCAAGCAAAACTTGCCGCACCCGCCAACGACTATAGTAAGGCAATGAATCGTTCCGCTGATTTATGTGCGCCGTGTAATTTACCAAGGGTAACCACAGCAGCGGCCACACTAAATAGAACACCGTGCCGTAAAAATCTAACGATGTCGCGATATGCAGTACCACCACTAATATCGCAAAGAGTGCCGCCAGCCACTTAGGTGGGAGATATTGTTGCGTCCCCAGCTCTTTACCCTCTTGATAAAAACGTAAATACAGAGGGTAGTACCAAAGCCAAGCGAAGAACCCTCGGGCTATTGGCATCATCGCTTCATTATGCTGCTGCTTAATGTATTGCCAGTTCTTGTAGCACCAGTAAAAAGGAAAAATATTAAAAGTGAGCAGCGAATACAGGCAAAATTTCACAGTCGAAACGGGGTAGTAACGTTGTTCGGAGAATGTCGGTCGCTTACCTGCTTCAACGCGCCACAGGGTAACAAAGGCGGTGATAACAACTAAAGCAAGAATGCAATAGCCTATCACGGCGTAGCCGAGTAATAGGAAATTATCCTGCTCGGCTTCATTTACATGGCTGTAAGCTTGGCGGATACCATATTGGGTGGCATCGAGAAGTTGCTCTCGAGCGTCAAGGTAGGCCGGCATTTCTGCAACTGGTACATGGTCTGTTTTGCTGCGGAACTGATATGTAAGAGTCAGGGTATTTGAGCTAAAGCGCACTTGCGAAGCCAATGAAAAATAAGGGTTATCAATAGAGCTCTTACTATTATTAAAGTACCAGTCACGCTCGTTTAACTTTACCTCTATGGTGTAATTAACGTTATAAGGGTGCTGCAGATAAAGCGGGCTGATACGGGTTTTAGTATCGGGTTGATAGATTGCGTTTTGAATATCATCAGCGTAAAAGTAAGCTGTCTGGCCATTCTCCTCATCACTCCAAAAGTCGTCAATTTGATAAAACTCAGTGACTTCTATTGCTCCCTTTTGTGGGTGCTCGCGAACTTGCGGTAGCCGAGTGTGCTGGGTGCCAGCAAAGTAGTCTTGGTAGTAATTGGTATAGTTTTCCTGGAGTGTTTGTAATGCCGTGGTTGCCAGCTCTTGGCGTTTACTTATGGCATCGGCGTCGCTGAATATGCTTTTTACACTGAATAGTGCCAATGGTTCGTTGACATTAGGAAGCTCGTAGCGCTCGGTGATGTCACGGTGAATACGCTCTACCGGTTTGTGCATGCTGGTGAGAGTATTTTGCGAGGGTTTGACGATTAACGCATAACCAAAGTCGGGCTCACTCAATGCTAGCAGTGGCCCAGTTTGATAACTAGTGGTCGGGTCAAGCCAATAGCGCTCGTCATCGTGCTCCAGCGTAACCAAAACGTGGTTGAAGCGTGCCGATGAGGGGGATGTCGCAGCTAAGCCTTTATCTAATTGTGTGTTTACAAGCGCAGGGTGAGACTCCACTCCCAGTGCGCGCAGTATACTTATTAATAGTACGGTTTTATCTTTGCAATCGCCGTAGCGGTTTTGCAGAGTTTCTTGGGCGGGCGTTGGCAGGTGAGAGTTGCTGCCCATTTCCAAGCCTAAATAGCGAATTTCATCTTGTGTGTACTTTAATGCTGCACCAATCTGCGCTGGCAAAGTAGGGTGCTGTTGGCGTATTTGTTCAGCAATGGCAGCGATATCATCGCCAGTGGAGAGCGCCTGCTGATACATTGGCAATGCCCAGTCTACGACCTCTTGCCAACGATTAAACTCGCTAAAAAATACCATATGATAAGGGTCGTGCCATAACGGTGTTTGCGAGTCATAGCGCTGCATGTCTGGGGAAGTGATATACAGATTATACTCTTTGCCGTTCGCCGTATCTGTTACGTTTATCTGGGCATCGCCATTGTTTTGTTGAATATGTAATGGTTGTGGTTTTTGCCAATCGATACGGATATATTGCTCGGCGACCGGCACACTCCAGTCTAATTGCGCTGAATAACTAAAGCGACCTTGGTAGATAGGATTACGACCAATGCGCGTGAAAGCATAATCCAAAGAGTCACCTGGGCGCACATCATCAATAATAATATTCAGTGTTTGCGTACCATCATAAATTAGTTGCTCCGCTTCGGTTTCTCGCTGCAACACTTTTAATTGAGCTGTAGGGATTTTATCTATTACTTGCCCATCGCGTATCACTCGAAGGTGGTTGAGTTCAATGCGCTGGTAGCTGGGATCATAATCCAAGTTCAGCTGGGAGATATTCTCGACACCGCTTTGGTTGGTGGCGTGCATAACATAGCGGATGTAGTGGCTGACGGCATCGGGGTTATCGCCTGGGGCCTGAATCTGATCTTCCAACAGGCGATAGTAAGTACCATCAGAGAGTTGCTCGGCGGGAATCGTTTCTGTAACCAAAGGGGGCAGTTTAGCTGGGTCAACCCAATCAGCTGCAGGCGTTATCTGATAGTTGGCTAAGGCCGTATTAGGGGTGAGGGTGCAGGCTAATAGCCAGCATAAAAGCAGTATTCTTATCATTATAATTTCTCAGTTGCATACATCCATGATGCTAGGTGGGTAGCCTGCAGGGGTAGCACTAAAGTCAGTGATGTTTTTATAAGCAGATATCGTTATGCTATCAGAAAATAATAAAAAATGATCTCTGATGTTTTCGATTGGTGTTATTAGCCTGATTGCTTTGGCGTACCTAGGCGTTCTGTTTGCCGTTGCTTGGTATGCCGATAAGCACACAAAGAATCACTCGAGTGGTTGGATTTATGGCCTTTCGTTAGGGGTGTATTGTACCTCTTGGGCTTTTTATGGCACCACTGCTCAGGCCGCTAACAATGGTTGGTGGTTAGCACCGACCTACGCCGGCACCATTTTGTTGTTCACCTTTGGTTGGGCCATCTACCGCCGTATTGCTCATGTTTGTCGGCAGCAACAGCTTACTTCCTTGGCCGATTTTCTTGCTACCCGTTATGGTCAGTCGTCACAGCTCTCCGGGTTAGTGTCATTGATCTCGGTAATAGCCATCGTGCCTTATATTGCGCTGCAGCTTAACGCCACCAGTGCCAGTATCGCTATGCTCACCGATAGGCCGATACAAGGCGGTTATTTTTGGCAAGATAGCACTTTCTTTATTACCGCTTTGTTGGCGCTTTTTGCCATCTTATTCGGCGCTCGCCGGGTACGCCCCAGTGAGCATAACCCCGGGTTGATGGCTTCTATTGCTTTTGAGTCGGTGGTTAAACTGTTGGCTTTTTTAGGAGTGGGGCTGTTCATTTGTTTTGAGATTTTCGATTCTCCACACGCCCTGTACTTGGCCGCTGAGCAGCAAGAAATTTCAGCCCAGGTTGCGGCGACAGCAAGCCCCACCTACGTGTATTGGGTACATGTAGGTTTGGGATTTTTAGCGACCCTGTGCTTACCTCGTCAGTTTCATACCGCCTTTATTGAGCACGACAATGAACATCAACTCGTTACTGCTCGCTGGTTATTTCCGATTTATTTGTTGTTGATTAATCTGTTTATTCTGCCCATCGCCTACGCTGGCTTAGTTTATTTTCAAGACCAGAGTGTGGGCTATGACACCTTTGTATTAGCACTGCCTATTGCTGCGCAGTCGCCAAGTTTCTCATTGTTGGCCTTTCTAGGTGGGTTTTCTGCTGCGACCAGTATGGTGATTGTCTCTACCATTGTTTTGTCGATTATGATCACCAACGACTTCATTAACCAATTCTTATTACGGCGCTCACAACTAAGTTCATCTCATCGCGGTCTCTCGAAGTTTAAGCTACTGCAAGCACGGCGAGCTGTTATTGTCGCGGTGTTATTACTAAGCTACGCCAGTCACCGAGTATTGGCGGAGGGCAATACCTTAGCCAATATGGGCCTGATGTCATTCACTCTCGTTGCGCAGTTTGCGCCAGCGATGATTATCGGCTTGTGGTGGTCTAAAGCGTCATGTCGTGGGGCGCAGTGGGGCATTATTGCGGGTTTTGCAATTTGGTTTTACACCTTGCTGTTACCCAACTTGTACGCCGCATTGTTTGGCGAGGCGTTGTGGCTATCAACTGGGCCCTGGGGCATCGATTGGCTGGCTCCGCGAGATTTATTTGCATTGGGGCTCGATGAGCTTAGCCAGGCGGTATTGTTATCTCTAGGGGTGAATACGCTGGTATACATTAGTGTGCCTTTACTGAGTTCAGCGCAGCTTGCCGAGCGCTTACAAAGTAATAAATTTATCATCACAGCAAGCCCACAGCGTAGCGGGCATATTGCCCTAAGTTATCAAGACTTGGCGCTGCTGTTGCAGCGCTTTAGTGAGCCAGAACGAGCTAAAGCACTGGTGAGTCATTATTTTCCTGCAAGCACCAGTCGTTGGAAAGAACAAGCCCCAGAACATATTGAGCAACGAGTTGAACGCGAGATGTCGGCGTTAGTTGGAGGCGCATCAGCACGGCTTATACTCGATGTGGCCAAGGATGAGAAACGTCAGCCTTTTGAGCAAGTCGCCGATTTCGTTGACGAAGCTTCCCAAGTGCTGCGATTTAACCGTGATTTACTGCAAGCGACTATCGAAAACATCGAGCAGGGGATCAGTGTGGTTGATAGTGACCTTAAGTTGGTTGCATGGAACCAAGGTTATCAAAGTATGTTTTCGTATCCTGACGACTCACTGGTCGTTGGTCGCCCGGTTGCCGAGTTGATCCGTTTTAATGCCGAGCGTGGACTATTCGCCTATCAAGATATTGATACTGAGGTTGAGAAGCGCATAGCCCACTTGCGTCGCGGCAGCGCCTACAAGTATCGACGTCAGCACAATGATGGGCGGGTATTTGAAATGCAGGGCAACCCATTACCCGGTGGCGGCTTTGTGACCACGTACACCGATATTACCGACTTTATAAACCAGCAGCGTGAGCTTGAGCAAGCCAACTTAAATCTAGAAGAAAAAATTGCAGCGCGCACCCAGCAACTGGTGGCGACTAATCATGCCCTTGCAGAGGCAAAACGCGAGGCCGAGCAAGCCACCGAGAGCAAAACGCGTTTCTTTGCTGCCGCCAGCCATGACTTGCTGCAGCCGTTTAATGCCGCAAGTTTGTTCTGCTCGTTGATGAGTGAAAAAGCCAGCAATACAGAGCTGAGCGAGCTGGCCAATAATATACGCAGCTCATTGGCAAGTGCGGAAGACCTATTATCAAGCATATTGCAGCTAACCAAGCTAGAGTCCGGCTCTTTTAAGGTTAATAGTAGTGATTTCTCCCTCTCGAGCTTGCTGCAACCTTTGGCCAATGAATACGGTGCCCTAGCCCGAGACAAAGGGCTCGCCTTTCAAGTGCAAGGCGCTGAAGTAATGCTAAAGACCGATAAAGCCTTGCTTAAACGGGTATTGGGTAATTTGCTTAGCAATGCCATTCGTTACACTGAGCAGGGTGAAATACGGTTACTGTGCGAAAGTCATCAAGGCCAACTGTCGATTATGGTGGAAGATACTGGCTCCGGTATTGCTCAGCAAGATCAAGAACTTATTTTTGAGGAGTTTAAACAGCTGCAAGGCAAAGAGCAGGCGCAGGGGTTAGGCTTGGGCCTTGCTATTAGTAAGCGTATTTGCTCGGTATTAGCTATTAATCTCACGCTCGGCTCGCAACTTGGTAAGGGCACGCAATTTACCCTTACCTTGCCTTGTTTTGCGTCAACAAGCGAAGAGACCTCCTCCCCATTAGAGGCGCGGCATGTCGATAACCAGCTTGAAGGGCTGCGTATCTGGCTATTGGATAATGATGACAATGTGCTCAGTGCGCTCTCACAAGTGCTAGAAAACTGGGGCTGCAAAGTTCAAGTGGCGCGTAATCAAGCGCAGTTGCGTGATGTGCAAGCTCATAGCGAAGCTGATATTTTAATTGCTGACTATCAACTTGATGATGGTGTCACCGGCTTAGAGGTGATCAGTGCGCTGAATTTAACGACGATGGCCATTGTGATTAACACTGCTAATCACGATGAGAGTATTCGTGAGCAAGTGAGCGACTGCGGTTATCCACTACTTTACAAACCACTGAAAACGCCTGCGCTTAAACGGATGCTGAAACGCTTAAAGCCGAAATAGCTCTGCTTGAAAAGTATTATACCTTTAACTAACTTGCTATACCTTACATGGGTTAAGGTTGTATTGGAAAAGGAGGCCTAATGGATTTTGATATGGCTATCGGGGATAACTTCGCGTCATTTTTTGATGAGCAAACAGGACTGCATGTTTTTGTAGGCAGTTTTGATAATTAGCACTTCGCTGTGCGTATCGGCAGCGCGGAAGAGTCTACATTGGTTGGTTCTGTGAAAGCTGCTTCAGATGAGGAGCTGAACGCCAAGTTGAAGAAATGCTACGTATTACACATAGGAAGTGCTTGGCAATGATTACATACCCAGGGTATTCAGTGTCTAAAGCATAACGCAGCTTTCAATATTCATTGCACCATATCCCATATAAATATGCCTTGTGCGGTCAGCAAAAAACAGACGCACTACGGAGATCATCAGGAAAATATCGTTATAACAGTGATGAGGAAAAAGAATTGGAAGTCTAAGGACTCTACTGAATTTCTAGTATAGGTTTGCCTTTCTTGCCATTTGCTGATGCTTTATTAGCTCGCATTTAGGTTATGATTAAAGAAACTATCCGTTAGCTTAAAGAGTATGGAAGCTGACGATTACACTATGATTAGTTCTCCATATTATCTGCCACAGTGGCCATTTGCTTAAATAAGATACCCGCTTGAGTGCGATTGTACACATTAAGTTTTTTTAGGATTGCTGAGACATGTTGCTTGATGGTGGTTTCTTGAATCGACATCGCATAGGCGATTTGTTTATTCAGCATGCCATCGGCAATCATACTCAATACTCGATATTGTTGCGGGGTTAGCTTCTCTAAGTTACGAGCAAACTGGGCTTGTTCGGTATTGCTGTCGGTGCAAATGTCGGCTTGGGGTGGTAGCCAGTTTTCACCTTCAATTACTTGGGCAATGGCTTCACTGATCACATCCAAAGACGACGACTTGGGAATATAAGCACTGGCTCCAATTGCCATGGCTTGTTCAATAATCTGTGCTTGCTCGTTGGCAGAAACCATAATCACCAAAATATCTGGGTATTGATTACGTAGCCGGGCAAGGCCCTCCAGCCCTTGGGCTCCGGGGATGGTTAAATCCAGAAACACCAGTTCTATTTCCGGGTGCTCTGTTAAAGCGCGAAACAGTGCATCAAGGTCGCTGGCTTCCAAAATGGGCTCATCAGCCATGGCTTGCGCTGCGGCTTGCTTTAAGGCGCTGCGAAATAACGGGTGGTCATCGGCAATAATTGCTTGCACACTGGACATCCTATATAAACTCCGTGTTCCTCGTTATAGGGGATTTTTCCTTCCGCAGCAAGAGCATACGGTGAGTGACTAAGAATAAAAAGGTGGCCATATGACCGGGGGAAGGCCGGCCACCTATGCTAGCTGAACATTAGAAGCGATAGCCAACGGTTAACGATACAGTGCGAGGGTCACCATAGTAACCGATCAGTGTATTATCACCGCCTAAGCCCGGTGTGTATTTGCTCACATCACTGGGGTCACTGGGATCAGGCGTAACAAACTGATAGCCGCCAATCATGTACTCTTCGTCAGTTAAGTTCTTAGCATGCAGACCCACTCGCCACTGGCCGTCTGGGCTATACCAATTAACGCTTAGGTTGAGCAAGCCATAGCTGTCTTGGCTTAGCAGGCTGTCTTCTTCGAATAGTACGTAATCACCACGGTGGTAGTAGTTACCGTTAATGACCCAGTCGCCATGTTCGCTGTAAAGGCGGTAAGTCGCGCCTAAATTAAAGGTTAAGTCTGGGGTGTTAGAAATACTAAAGCGGTCTGACTTATCAAATACTTCACCGGTCTCTGGATCCGTGTCGAGTACTTCTTCAAAGTCAGCATCAATATAGCCCAGTGAGGCATCAAAGCTCAGTGCATCGGTGGCTACATAGTTAAGCTCGAGCTCCACTCCGTTCGCAGACGATTTACCAATATTACCCAAGCGCTGATTTAAATCGGCAGAGGTGTCTCCTGGGAGTACCGAAATGTATTGGCGATCTTCATGGTCTAAGGTGAATAAGGTGACATTGGCACGCAGGTTATTGTTCCATTCGCTTTTCATACCGAGCTCAAAGGAGTCAACAATCTCCGGGTTGGCGGCTGGCTCGGCGGTGCTGGCACGCGGGTTAAAAGTGCCCGATTTAAAGCCCTGCGCATAGCTGGCAAAGAACATAATATCGTTATTGTATTGATACTCTACGCCTACCCGTGGAGTAAACCGTGACCAATCTTTGTCATCATCGAGCACTGTCGGCACCAGCTGACCTTCTGGGCGCACATAGCCGGGGATCCAGCCAGACTCAGGGTACACAGTGTCAAACACCAGGCCGTTGTTAACAACGGCTTCTTTACTGTCGCGGGTGTAGCGCGCTCCGAGGGTCATTGACCACTGCTCACTTAAATCCACACTGCCTTGAATATAAGCTGCTTTGCTGGTGGAGTTGTTGCAGCCACTCACCTCACGAGTGAGCCCCGGTGCCCCTAAGCTTTGTCCAAGTACTTCCAAAATGGCCTGGAATTGCCCGCAAGACTCACCATCGAAGTAATAAAGGCCGGAAACGAGCTTGTAATTGTCGCCTTCGTGATTGAGCTGCAATTCGTGGGTGGTTTGCTCGTCATCATAGATGGCTGGCACGTCAAAAATGCGCACCGAGGTATTATCAAAGTCGATATTGGTCGGCGAGTAGCTATCGCGCTGCGCACCAATGTACTTTAATGAAGTGCTGTTATTGAGATACCAGCGTGCGGTAAGGCTGTAACCTTCTAATTCAACCTTATTCCATGTTGGTAAGCTGGTGTAAGAATCATAAACGCTATCTGGCACGGGAGCATCGGTGAGCAAGCTGGGCAGTAAGCGGTAACCCCCTTTGGAGTTCGACTCATCGTCGGTTTTATCCCAAGCGAGGCGGAAGAACAAATCGTCGCTAGGGCGATACTCTAAAGTCACCCGAGCTGCGGTTAGGTCTTTGTTGTAGTTCTCACGGTCTTGGTCGGGCTGCGCTGAGGTTAAGAACTCCCCGAAACCATCACGGTTTAAGGTGGCAAAGCCATAGCCGAGATAAAGCGTGTCATCCACTAAAGGCAGTTGCCCGGTGATCTTCAAATCGCGCTGATTATAGCTGCCTACCGTACCTTCAACATCAAAGGTCATATCGCCAGTCATTTCTTTGGTAACGTATTTTATCGCTCCGCCTATGGTATTTTTACCGTAAAGTGTGCCTTGGGGGCCGCGTAACACCTCAATTTGTTGTACATCAAGGAGATCTAAAACGGCGCCTTGTGGGCGGGCCACGTATACATCATCGATATAAATACCGACCCCAGGTTCATAACCCCATAGCGGGTCTTGCTGACCGACGCCACGAATAAATGCGGTAATCGTTGAGTTAGTGCCGCGACTCGCTTGTAAGGTGGTGTTGGGTGAGAATTGTTGCACTTCTGTCATTACCGAAATGCCGTTTTCTAATAACTCGGTCTCACCGATAGAGGTAACCGCCACCGGTACCTCTTGTAAGTTCTCTACCGATTTACGCGCAGTCACCTCAATGCGTTCCAACTCAGCTTTTTCGCCACCGCCGCCAGCCAATGCTGCGGTGCTTGTGAGTGCGGTACTAATGGCTAAGGCGATGCTTGAATGCCTTAAAGTTAGTGTGTTCATCCTTTGTCCCCTGTTGTTGTCGTTATGGGTGGCTGTGCTCACCCTATGGGTTGTTGGCAAAATGTCAATTAACTGTGAATGTAGGGGAAAAACATCTCCTTGGGGTTAGTACCTTAGTACTAATGCGCTTCTAGCCCTTATAAAGCAAGGCCTGGCGTCTTTCTATAACCTTAGTACTATGTATTTTATGGCACACTCTAGCCAGACTGGGACTAGCTTTGTTAACACATCTAGGTGCTATGCTGGATGCAGTTAATAGAAAAATAATAACGAAGGAGCGCATTTATGCTCAGTATGGTTGGCCTAATCGGTGGCTTAGTTTTACTTATAATTCTGACTTTGCGTGGCATGAACTTGTTTATCGCCGCGCCTTTGTGTGCGCTGCTTGTTGCTCTAAGTGGCAATATGGCGTTGTTTCCAAGCAGTGGTGTTGAGCTGGATTTTGTCAGCACCTACATGGGTGGCTTCGCAGGGTTTTTAAGCGCCTGGTTTTTCATGTTTTTACTGGGCTCGTTATTCGGTAAGTTTATGGAAGACAGCGGTGCCGCCGACAGCGTTGCCCGTGCCATAGTGAATAAACTGGGTATGAAGCACGCGGTCTTGGCCGTGGTTATTGCCTGTGCGGTGTTAACCTATGGCGGCGTTAGTGTATTTATCGTCGCCTTTTCGGTTTATCCAATGGCCCTTAGCTTGTTTAAAGATGCCGACTTACCACGACGCTTTATTCCCGCTACGCTCGCGTTTGGCTCGGTGACCTTTACCATGACCTCGGCGGGTTCACCAGAGATCCAAAACTGGATCCCTATTAAATACCTTGGCACTTCACCCTATGCCGCATGGGAAGTCAGTCTAGTGATTGCCGTGTTTATGGCTATCACTGGCTACTGGTGGCTGAAACGGATGATCACCAAAGCGGTAAATAATGGCGAGCGCTTTGAAAGTCGTGATGATGACCCGGAAATACCAGAGCGTGACTATCCGCACCCTATTACCGGTGTTATTCCCCTGTTAGTGGTGCTCACGCTGTCGTTTAGCTTGCACGATGTGCTACAGCAAAGTGCCTTGATAGTGGCATTACTCGGCGGTGTACTCGCGCTACTGATTATCAACTTTAAACACTTTCACAATCTCAGCGGTGCTATCAACCTAGGCACGACCGGCGCGCTGGTGGCTATCGGTAATACCAGTGCCGTGGTTGGTTTTGGTGCGGTGGCGAAAAACACCGAGGCCTTCCAATTGGCGGTCGAAGTCATGACTAATATGCCAGGTAATGAGTTATTAGGTGCAGCTGTGGCAGTGAGCGTTATTGCTGGGCTGACCGGTTCAGCCTCCGGTGGGCAGGCCATCGCCTTACCTTTAGTGGCTCCTCATTACCTTGATGCTGGCGTCAATCCTGAACAATTACACCGTGTCGTGGCAATCAGTTCAGGGGCGCTCGATACCCTGCCGCATAATGGCTATGTGGTCACCACCATCCGCGCGATTTGTAAAGAAACTCATCAACGCGCGTACTGGTCAATGGCGGCACTGACAGCGGTGATCCCATTAATTGGCGTGGCGCTAGCGCTGGCCTTATTTATCTTATTTTAAGGAGTGAACACCATGTCCATGCTAAAAGTCATTGGCGTTGTTTTAATTATTGTCAGTCATTGGGCGAGTGCGCAAAGCGACCCTATGCTAGTGGAAAAGCAGCGCTTTGCCTTTACCAACTACACCACTGAATCGGGCGAGACCCTGCCCGAGGTGCAGGTCGGTTGGGAAAGCTATGGCACCCTTAACGAAGCCAGAGACAACGTTATTCTCATCACCCACTTTTTCTCGGGGACGTCTCATGCTGCCGGTAAATACAGTGTTGATGATGCCCAGCCCGGGTATTGGGATGCGATTATTGGCCCAGGCAAGGCTATTGATACCAACAAATATTATGTGATCAGCTCTGATACCTTGGTAAACGCCAATTGGCATAACGAACAGGTGATCACCACCGGTCCGGCGTCTATCAACCCTAAAACCGGGAAGCCCTATGGTTTAGACTTCCCGGTGGTAACCATTGGCGATTTTGTGGAAGTACAAAAGCGTCTGTTGGATAGCTTGGGGATTGACAAATTACACGCCGTTATAGGCGCGTCAATGGGCTCATTTCAAGCCTTAGAGTGGTCGGTGCGCTACCCCGATATGGTCGAGCGGTTGGTGCATGTCATTGGCGCTGCAAAAATGGATGCTTGGACGGTCCCTGCATTAGAGAAGTGGGCATTGCCTATTCGCCTTGACGCCCATTGGAACAACGGCAATTACTACGACGGAGAACGCCCACTGGCTGGGGTGACGGCCACCATGTTGAATATCACCCAAGATGCCATGCATCCAAAAATTTACCAAGCGAGCTTCCCTAATTTTAAAGTGCAGGATGAAGGTGCTAAGCAAGATATTCGTACTTTACCGGCCATTAGCCAAACCTTATATCAACGGGCCGCTGCCCGCGCTCAGACCCAAGATGCTAACCATATTTTGTACTTGGTACGCGCCTCTCAGCTCTACAGTGCCGGTATGCAAGAAAACTTAAGTGCTGCTGCACAAAAAATCAAAGCAGATATCTTATTGATGCCGGCGAGCAATGACTTACTGCTGCGCCCAGGCCCAGTACGAGCGTTTGCTCAATTGCTAAAAGCACAAGGAAAGAACGTAAAAATAGAAGAAATAGACGGTATTTGGGGGCACCTTGACGGCATTTTCTCGATTCAAACAAAAGCGCCTGTCATTGCCGAGTTTTTAGCGGAGTAACCATGAATAAGCAAATTTTAATTACCGGCGCGGCCAGTGGCATTGGCCGCTACGTTGCCGAACACCTTGGCAACCAAGGGCATGAGATTTTGTTAACTGACCTTGATGGCGAACGTGCCCAAACTGAAGCAGTAGTGTTGCAAGAGCAAGGTATCCGAGCCCAAGGATTCGCCTTGAATGTTGCAGACTTACCAGCGTTAGAGCACTTTATCGCCAGTCAGCCAACAATTGATGTGCTAATTAATAATGCGGGTATTCAGCATGTGGAGCGCTTAGAGGATTACCCTTTAGATAAATGGCAGCTCCTGCAAGATGTGTTGCTTAATGGCCCAGCGATGCTCACCAAGGCGGTGTTGCCGGCAATGCGCGAACAAAATTTTGGCCGCATCATTAATATTGGCTCTATTCACGCTCAGGTGGCGTCCAAGTATAAGTCGGCGTATGTCGCTGCTAAGCATGGTTTGATTGGCCTCGGCAAAGTGCTGGCATTGGAAACAGGAGATGTGGATATTACCGTGAACACCATTTGTCCCGCCTATGTAAAAACACCGCTGGTGGAGGCGCAGATCGCTAGCCAAGCTAAGCAACATGGCATTTCCGAGCAGCAAGTGATCGATACCATAATGCTCGCGCCGATGCCGAAAAAGGCCTTTATTGGTTTAGATGAAATAGCCCATACCGTTGATTTTTTAATGGCCGACGCGGCGCGCAATATCACCGCTCAAGCCATCGCCCTCGATGGCGGTTGGACCGCGCAATAGGAGAGCACATGGCAGGTTTTAATAAAGTTGTAAGCAGCTACCAAGAAGCAATGGCAGGGTTAGAAAATGACATGACCGTGATTGCCGGTGGTTTTGGTTTATGTGGAATTCCCGAGGGTCTGATAAAAGCAATTAAAGAAAGAGGCACAACTGGACTCACTGTGGTTTCCAATAACTGTGGCATCGATGGTTTTGGCTTGGGTATTTTGCTAGAAGACCGACAAATTAAAAAAATGGTGGCCTCCTATGTGGGTGAGAATGCACTGTTCGAGCAGCAATTGCTCAGCGGTGAATTGGCTGTGGAATTAACGCCGCAGGGCACCCTAGCGGAGAAGATGCGCGCCGGTGGCGCCGGCATTCCCGCCTTTTTCACCGCTACTGGGGTGGGCACTGTGGTGGCCGAAGGGAAAGAGATTAAGCAATTTAACGGCCGTGACTATGTGCTGGAACCGAGTATTGTCGGTGATTTTGCCATTGTTAAAGCGTGGAAGGCAGACCGCTATGGTAATTGTGTGTACCGCCATACGGCGATGAACTTCAACCCTATGGCGGCAACGGCAGGTAAAATCACTGTGGTTGAAGCGGAAGAAATTGTTGAGCCAGGTGAGCTGCAGCCCAGTGAGATTCACACTCCAGGTATTTATGTGCAGCGGGTGATCAAAGGGCAATTTGAAAAGCGCATTGAAAAACGCACGGTAAGAGGATAACAGCATGGCATTAACGCGAGAACAAATGGCGCAGCGTGTGGCTCAGGAATTACGCGATGGCTACTATGTAAACTTAGGCATAGGTATTCCTACCTTGGTTGCCAACTATGTGCCACAAGGCATTGATGTGATGCTGCAATCGGAAAATGGCTTACTGGGAATGGGTGAGTACCCAACAGAAGAAACGGTCGATGCCGATATGATAAACGCGGGTAAAGAAACGGTGACTGCGCGCACCGGCGCGGCTATTTTTAATTCCGCTGAAAGTTTTGCCATGATCCGAGGTGGCCATGTCGATTTAACCGTGCTCGGAGCCTTTGAAGTGGACCAAAATGGCAATATTGCTAGCTGGATGATCCCCAAGAAGTTGGTTAAGGGCATGGGTGGTGCCATGGACTTAGTTGCCGGTGCTAAAAACATTATTTGTACCATGACTCATGCCAGCAAGCATGGTGACTCGAAATTGCTAAAGCAATGCGCGCTTCCCCTGACCGGTGTAGGTTGTATAAACAAGGTGATCACCGATTTAGCGTTACTAGAAATAAAAGATGGAGCTTTTCATCTGCTAGAGCGCGCACCGGGTGTGAGCGTGGAAGAAATTAAAGCCAAGACTCAGGGCAAGTTAGTTTGCCCCGACGAAGTGCCAGAGATGACCTTGGCGTAAAACTTACTTACATTTTCATGGCTGCGTAAGGCGGTATTTTGCGGCATGCTAAAGCAGTTAATGCAAAGGAGAAAGTGCAATGCAATGTCATGAAATTGATTACGAAATTATCGGCGAATCGATGCAAATGGTGGAGGTCGAACTGGATCCCAGTGAAACAGTTATAGCCGAAGCGGGCGCCATGAACTACCTCGAAGAAGGGATTAGCTACGAGGCGAAAATGGGTGATGGCTCGCAGGTAAACCAGGGCTTTATGAGTAAGCTGTTCAGTGCGGGTAAGCGCATGATCAGTGGTGAATCCTTGTTTATGACCCACTTTACTAACCAAGGAGAGGGTAAAAAGCGTGTGGCTTTCGCGGCGCCTTTCCCCGGCTCGATTATCCCTTTAAATATGGCCGAACTAGGCGAGCAAGTGTATTTGCAAAAGGATTCATTCCTGTGTGCGGCGATGGGCACCGAGGTGAATATCGCCTTTCAGCGCCGCCTAGGAGCAGGCTTTTTTGGTGGTGAAGGGTTTATCTTACAGCACCTCAAAGGGGATGGTATGGCCTTTGCCCATGCCGGGGGCACGGTAGTTGAGAAGCGTCTAAATGGCGAAACACTGCGCTTAGACACCGGTTGTGTAGTCGGCTTTAGCGGCGATATCGACTTTGATATTGAGCGCGTGAAAGGACTTAGGTCAATGTTCTTCGGCGGCGAGGGGCTATTTTTAGCCACGTTGCGAGGCCATGGCACGGTGTGGGTGCAAAGCTTACCATTCTCCCGACTTGCCGACCGCGTGCTAGAGCATGCCCCGAGAGCTGGCGGTTCGCGCCAAGGTGAAGGCTCTATCTTAGGTGGCCTTGGCGATCTTATTGACGGTGACTAAGGGCTCAGTTGGATTACGGTTTGGCAATGCCGCATAGGTATTGCCATTCTTGTTCGCTCACCGGCATGACCGATAAACGCCCTGACCTTTTTAAAGCCAGCTCGGCGATGGCGGGGTCTGCCTTAATTGCTTTTAAGGTTATCGGCTGTTTAAAGCTTTGCCGATATTGCACATCGACACTAAACCAGCGCGGTGCCGCTGATGTGGCCTTAGGGTCATAATAATCGCTATTGGCATCAAACTGCGTGGGGTCGGCATAGGGGCCTCGTGTCACTTCACCGATGCCGACAATCGCAGGCACCTTGCAACTAGAGTGATAGATAAAGGCTTTGTCACCCACTTGCATGCCATCGCGGATAAAATTACGGGCTTGGTAATTGCGTACCCCATCCCATACCGTAGTGCCGTTTTCGGCGGCTTGTAAGTCTGCCAACGAAAACGCGTCGGGCTCTGTTTTTAATAACCAGTAAGCCATGCTCTATCCTGTGCTGAACTAGGTAATCAGGTTCATTGTATAGTATTATCATTGTATTAGCTGCAATGTGGTAATGAGGACGCAATGAGCCAAGCATTAGATAAATTACTTTCCTTACTCAAGTTAGAAGAAATCGAACTCGGTCTTTATCGTGGTGCCAGCCAAGACCTTGGCTTTAAAGCGGTATTTGGTGGCCAAGTAATGGGCCAAGCGCTGTCGGCTGCGAAGGAAACTTTGCCAGAAGGGCGCGTTGTTCACTCATTGCACTCTTACTTTCTGCGCCCTGGCGATGCCTCTCGGCCTATTGTTTACGATGTCGAAAATATTCGCGATGGTCGAAGCCTAAGCACGCGCCGCGTCAGCGCTATTCAGTATGGTAAGCCCATTTTCTACATGACGGCGTCATTCTCTGGTGAATCTCAAGGGCTTGAACACCAAAGCGCCATGCCGGATGTGCCAGCACCTGAGGGGCTACGCCCAGCACTTGAATTTTATCAAGAGCACGCTCATCAGATCCCCGAGCCAATCCGCAATAAATTTATCAGTGAAAAGCCCATTGAAATGCGCCCGGTGAACTTCCAAAACCCCTTTAAGCCAGAAGTTTCTGAGCCAGTGAAGCACATTTGGTTTAAAGCCAATGGCGAGATGCCAGATGACCAGCGTATTCACAATTACCTGCTAGCCTACGCCTCTGACTTCGAGTTTCTACCTACAGCGCTCCAGCCCCATGGTAAGTCATTTATGCATCCCAGCATGCAAGTGGCGACCATCGATCACGCCATGTGGTTCCACCGCCCCTTTCGTATGGACGAGTGGATGCTGTATAGCGTTGACAGCCCCAGTGCTAGCGGCGGACGAGGCCTTGTGCGTGGGCAGTTCTTTAACCGTGCTGGCGAACTCGTAGCCTCGACTATTCAAGAAGGGGTGATGCGCGAGCGCTAGGCATCAAACTGCTGCGCTCATCAGCGCAGCGTTAAAAATCGCTTCAAAGTCCACGGCGCGCCTGTAGGTCAGGTTTCAACTTGACAATGATTGTCGGGTCGTCGACATTGATGGCCTCTTGTAGGAGGCACTCGGTGTAGGGCAGGCTTTAGCCTGACAATCTATCCGAACAGGTTGCCCATAGGTCGGCCTTTGCCGCCAAGGACGGCCGTATTAGGGTAACGCAGCAGTTACCTGAGCGCGAATCAAGATGGGAAGATCACATCTCTTCTAACATGCCACGCGTGTAAGAAACCCATTGGTAAGCGGGAATACTTGCATCAAGATAGAAATCAGGTTGAATACCTTTACCGTCAATTGTCATTTCTGGAATTCGCAGGCTTTTACTAAGGCTGTAGTGCAGCGTTAGATTCTTACTTGGGGAATCGACTTGGTGCATATTGGATATATCCAAAACACCACGCGTTGTAGCACCTAATAGTTTCACTTTGTAGCTTTGTTTTGCGGCAAGTAAAAACTGCTCAGCTGTGCTGCCATTACTCTCATCGATTAAAATACCCACCTTCTTTGGTAAAGGGTTAACGTTTTCTAACTTCTTTACGCTAACTGATTGTGCATCCAAATTAACAAATTGACCTAGGCTTTGTTGCAGCGTCTTGTAACCCTCTTTGGCCCACTTTTTATCGTCATCACTGAAATTCTTATCGTCGATAAACTTTAGCATTCTTGAATTATTCAGCGGTGTTGATAAAAATTCGACTTCTACATTGCGTATAGGGTTGGTGTAGATGATAGGTAATATTTCTTCATAACTGATATCACTACCACCGCCGTTGCCGCGTATATCTATGATAAGGTTTTCAGTATTTAGAATGGTTTCTAGGTTGTTTCGAATGACGGTATCAATATGTTTTTTCTCGGTATATGAAAATGATGGAATTCTAAGTAAGGCCGTTTCCTTACTTAATTTTTTAACCAATGGTGTTTTGGATTCCATAAGTTGAACATATTGAAGAACTTCAGCTTTGCTCTCTTCTTTGGGGTTCTGTCTTGATAAGGTTAGCCAATTATTCCCCAAACTAAGATGGTTTTGATCTATAAAGTCTACTGAATCTACATGACGTATAGAATGGTCAGCCATATAATAGATGGCTTTATAAGTACCATCATTTTCCTCATTGAGGATAAGTTTCAGTTGGCCTGGTTGCCACTTTGAATTTGTCGACTCAATCACATAGCCATTATAATTACTGCCTTCTTTCTTTAGTCCAACTGTATAGCTCGGCAAGCGCCATATGCCTTCTATATCCTCTTTGCCTTTATTATTTAAATACTGTTGGAACTCTGTTTTATTAAAGTTGTGAACAGAAGAGTTATTCTCTTTTTTTACATTGAGGCTGAGTCCTATATGGCCTTCACGAAAGAATAACAACCATTGTTGAAGCTTTTGGTGGCAGTCACTTATGTCGTCGGCATTTTTGATAGCCTTAAGAGATGCTTTATTATGTTCGAGGTAGCTTTTTTCGCCTTTTTGAGATAGCGCATACTGAAAGCCCGCATCATTGTTCTCAAAAGTTTTCTTTAGCCAATTAAATTCCTGTTCACAGCTATAGTCACTAGCGGTAGATATCAATGGAAAAAATGACAGTAAAAATGCTAACTTTTTCATAGGTGGCGAAGTCCTTTCGTATATAAGTAGGGGGTATGTCAGTACTATACCCTAATAAATATTAAACCTAGAGCTATCTTTTATACCTATCAGCGTTGGTCGCAGGGCTCTCTCGCGGCGGATTAAGTGCTATATGTACAATCAGCAGCTTTAGGGCGCTATTTTTATGCGGGGTTTAGATTATTATAGGTGAAGCCCTAGGCTGGCACCTTTTGATACTGCGATGTCTATGATTGCAGTTACTTTTTATAGGGCATGTCCCATATAGGATGCGACGAGTTGTAGGTCAGACTTTAGCCTGAAAACTGTGTAAGAAAATCTCGAGATCGTCGGGTCGCCAACAGTATCTAAACTATTTCACTGAGTTGTCAGGCTAAAGCCTGACCCACAGATAACTAATTCAGATATGACGGGCAGGCTACTA
>CEVA01115756.1_pt1 | contig 24315 bp, 22 predicted proteins | sample 361521 | NCBI WGS metagenome assembly CEVA01 (sample SAMEA2622823, study PRJEB7988) | marine metagenome | isolation source: saline water (ENVO:00002010), including
TGAACGAAGCCGTCTTCGAGTGGACGGAGGGGAAGGGCGCCCATATTGCGATCGAGGCCATCGGCATCAGCGAGGTCATCAGCCAGGCGGTCTCGGTGACTCGCCGGTACGGAGAAGTAATCCTCCTGGGCACGCCACGCACACCGGCTACCTTCGATGCTACACCGATGTTGCTCCGGATCCACATGGAAGCCATTCGCCTGATCGGGTCTCTCGAGTGGCGATGGCCGGGCCACGAGACGGACCGCGTTCCAGACATTGTTACCAACTACCGACTCATCACGGACTGGATCGCCAACGGGACGCTGGTCGTCGATCCGCTTCTGACCCACCTTGCCGCTCCCTCGGACTGCCAGCGGATCTACGATGGCCTGACGACCCGCAAAGAGGAATTCCTGTCCGCAGTATTCGACTGGTCTCTGGCGTAGGTGTGGCTGACGTTTATGCTGAGGTTCCATTAAAATTGATCTTCGCCTCGGAACTCCTTGCCTTAAAGATTGTGTGATTTTCCCTTCCGACAGAATGGATGCCGTTGCTCGGGCCGTTCGGGGCCGTTTCGGGTTCTACATCAAGGACCTGGAGACCGGTCTCAGCCACGAATACAACGCGGATGAACCCTTGCCCACGGCCAGTACCATCAAGGTCGCCTGCCTGATCGAGGTCTTCCGCCAGGTGGAAACCGGGCGTCTCTCCCTCGAAGACCGTTATCGAGTTCCCGATAATGTCTCCACACACGGTACGGGGGTCCTGAGTTTGACTCAGGATGCGCCGGAACTCACCGTGCGGGACTATTGCCGACTCATGATGGCTGTGAGTGACAACGTCGCCACGGATACACTTCACGGCCTCGTCGGTGGAGGTGATGCCATCAATGCAACGATGGACGACCTTGGCTTCCACCAGACCCGCTTCCCCATGGCAATCGGCGTCTGGCATTATCTCATGCACGGCGCCACTGTTGCGCCAACTCATGAGAACGACGATCTGATGAGGGTCGGAAAACTCACAGGCGATGGCGACCGCAATCTTCCGTTCGCCAGCTCAGTCGCCAACAACGTCGCCTCGGCCCGTGACCTGGGCAGACTGATGGAGATGTTATCCAAAGGTGAGATCGTCAGCCCCGCCGCGTGTGCACAGATGCTCGAGATGATGAAGAAGTCGACGCGTCCCGACAGCATCCGGCAGTTTCTCAGGCCTGAGGTCGAAGCAGCACGCAAGGATGGAGGCAGCGGCCGCATCAAGGCCGATTGCGCTCTCGTCGACCTGCCATCGGGTCCACTGGTGATTGCCGCCCTGGCCACCACCGATACGCGCGAAACTTCACAACAGGGCGCCGAAGCGATCGGAACCGTCAGTCTCCTCGCGTACGAAGCCTTGTCCCAGGCCAGTGTGCGATATCCAGAGAGTTGAGGCTGGTGGGGGATCGTGTGTTATCTTGGAGCCATGACGAGCTGCCGTGCAGGCCGATATGAATGATGAGCTCAAAGAAGCCGTCGATCACCTGAAGACCTACGGTTATTGCCTGCTGAAAGACCGCATTCCGTCAGATGTGGCGAAAAGTCTGGCCGGGCGCTGTCTCGAACTCCACGACGATGACAGGTACAAACAGTACATAACCGGCGACGATCACTACCAGACGTTGTTTGGCATAATGAACCTGGATGACAGGGCCTGGACATGCGCCAGCCACCCTGACACCGTGTCCATCGCCCGTCACTTTCTGGGACCGAGCTGTCGGGTGGTCGAGGCGTGTTCCAAGCCCACGTGGCCCGGAGCCACAGCCCCTCAGAAGCTGCACGTCGATTCGGCGAGCGCGTTCAACGAGGTGCCCGATGTGCCCTGGATGATCAACACGATCTGGATGTTGACGGATTTCACCGTCGAGAATGGAGCCACGGGGGTGGTCCCCATGAGCCATCGGTCGCGTCGCAAGCATCCACCTTCGGAGATCACGCCAGACAGCCCATTGATCAAGCCCGTCACGGGTCGGGCCGGCTCGGTGATGATGTGGCACGGCGGACTGTTCCATCAGGCCCGCCCGAACACGAGCGACCAGATTCGAGTGGGCCTCAACATCGCCTACAATCCGTCCTGGTTTAACAACTGGATTGAAGGGGGCCACCAGCCAATCTGGCCTGAGACTTACGAGCGCATGCCGGAGGATTTACAACGGTTGTGCCCGGGACGGCTGGGGCTTGACCGCGAGCAGGTCTACGAACAGTTCGGTGATAGGAAGCGCTCGACCCGCGGAGGTCAGAACTTGCGTGACAACGAGGAGAGAATGACATGACACTTGAGGGACCAGGCGGCCTCATCGACAAGGCTGAAGACACCCTGTCTCCCATTTACGTCGAACACCTGCGGAGCCTGGCTGAACGAGAGGTCCCTGATGGGGGCGAGCTTTTTCCCACCGGGGCGCCATATCCCCCCGCGGAGGTGAGGGATGAGATTGCAGATCACGTAGCTCGCGTGAAGGAGCAGGGATTCACGGTGATCGAGAACGTGGTTCCCCCTGATCGCGTGGCCGGTATTCGTGAAGATGTGGTGAAAGCGGCGGAGCTCATCAAGGCGGAATGGGAAGAGATGAATGCAAGGGACTGGAGGGAGCAGCAGACCCTCCGCGACCCGCCCGGCATCTCCCAGATGGCCCATCTGCTTTCGCTCGCCCCCTATTTCGGAGACGAGCGCATGGTCGGTGTCGCCCGGGGTCTCCTCGATCCACACGTGCGCATTGCACAGTGCGAGGCGGTGGGTGGAACCGTTCGCCCGCCGAACGACAACCGACCGGATTATCGTGAATGGCATTCCGACTGGCCCCACGACCTCACGGCGGGGCCTCATTCGGGTTCGATCGCCCAGCCTTTTCCGGACGTAACGATGGCGTTGTCCACGGTGTGGTACCTGAGTGACGCCGGACCACAATCTGGAGGTACGTGGGCGGTGCCGTACTCTCATCGCGACCCTCGCAACCCTCGGGGCATCCTCGACGGAATCGACGAACAAGCCCCGATTCCGGGCGAGGTCCAGATCACGGCCCCGGCAGGGTCCGTCTACGTTCAGGACACGCGTTGCTGGCACTCCGTTGCGGCCAACCCCGGACCGATCGCACGCATCGGCCTGGTTCTGATTTACGCGCCCTGGTGGCTCAACCTCGAGTTCTCACGAGGGCGAAGGGGATTCGCGGGGGCAAACGGTGCACGAATCCCGAGGGAGACGTTCGAGCAACTGCCGCCTTCCGTTCAGGAACTCGTGCGGCATCGCGCCGACGGCCAGGCCGATGAGATCGGCGACGCGAAATGGTATGTGTCCGCCGCTTCGCAACTCCGGGAGCGGCCGGCCGACAACAGCCACGTTCGTGTCAGACAACCCTGAGTTCACTCTGAAGACTTGAAAGTTCTGCCAAGATGACCGATGAACAACGCTATCTGTTTGACCTCTTCGGCTACCTCCACCTGAAGAATGCACTGAGTCCGAAGGAGCTGAATGCGGCTTCCGAGGCCGCAAATCGCTACATCGAAAGCGCACCGGAAGATCGGCCGCCGCACTTCAAAGGGTCGCTGCCGGAGAAGGGTTTCTCTCACGGATTCGCCTTCGACCGGGCGCTGGAAAGACTTGTCTTCCTTCCCACAGTCTGGCCGATCGTCCTCGAGTTGACGAATGGTAAACCCATGCTCGTCAGTGGTACCATGATGGTCGACGATCCACAGGGACACACCAAGGCCGTTCCTCTGCACTGCGCTCGCGACGACTACGGATTCGAGAGCGCCCGCTACGAGGTCCGCCACGATCGGATCTTCTGCGACGATTTTGTTGTGTTTCCCTACCTGGACGATGTGCGTCCCGGCGACGGTGGAATCCTCGTGCTGCCGGGCTCCCACAAGAGTCTGTTCGACCGTCCCCGTGACCTCTTTTCCGACGGTCTTATCGAGAAAGACCCCCCGCCAGGCGTGGTCAACATCACCCCCTCCGCCGGAGACGTTCTGATCATGCCCGAGTGCGTGACCCACGGCGTCTTGCCGTGGAATGCGGCCGACCGTCAGCGCCGCGTCCTGACGCTTCGCTATCGACCCCACCACCGCCAGGAAGGCCCGATTCCCGAAGAGGTCAGACAGCGGCTCGCACCCGAAACGCAAGAGCTGATCGCAACGGAACACTACACCCACACTAAGGAAATCGCGAAGCTGGAGAAGGTCACCCTCAGCGAGTAGTCGCCTTTCAGCGTTGGGCGTAGGGTCACGGCATACCGTGACCCTACAAAGCGCGTCCGAGGACCATGTTGATTCCCACCGAACTGAGAACAGCCCATATTACCCGCACCCCCGCCCACGGACTGGGCGAGGGTGACGGCGTCGTTCGTTGGGACCCGAGCAACATCCTCCAAATCGACGGTCGCTATCACGTCTGGTATTCTCACGTTAGAGCGGGGCTGCATCGCGATGAAGTTCACGCCCCCAACGTCCTCGAAATCTGGATGGCGACGTCAGAGGACGGTCACCATTGGACCGAACACGGGAATGTAATCGCGCCGAGCCCCAATGGTGCCTGGCACGAACGCGGCAAGCACGCCCCACATATGGTGCCGGATGATGACGGTCGGTACTACCTGTTTTTCAGCGCACAGACCGACCTCCACGGAAGAAACGTCTTTCTGATCCCGCCCGAGAAGCACATCGGACTTGCCGTGTCCGACCGACCCGAAGGCCCATTCGAATACATCTGCGAGGACCCGATCCTGAGCCCCTCCCGGGAACCGGAAAGGTTCGATCATATCCTGATGGACGATCCGTGCATCATTCGGCGGGATGGGAAGTACTGGCTTTACTACAAGGGACGGAGCTCGGACACTAGCCAGTGCTGGTTGGGAGTCGCCACGTCAGAGGAGGTTGCGGGACCGTTCGTGAAACCGCAGAAGGAACCGGTCTGTTACGCGGATTGGCACACCGGCTGCGTCTGGCCGCACAGGGAAGGTGTGGCTGGGGTCGTGGATCGGAACTGTCTGGCCTACAGCAAGGACGGCCTTGACTTTCAGCTCGGCGCCGAGGTCGGCCATCTTCTCGACGCCAGTGTCTACTGCCCCGACGCGTTCGACGATGACGGGGTGGGGAAGGGCATCTCCTGGGGACTGGCTCAGCAGGGTGACCCGGTCTACCTGTATCGTTGGGAGGCAGCTCTACGCGCTTCGTAGCGCTCCCCTGCGTGGTGGAGCCAGCGTGGCTCTCGGCGTGCAGGTTCACCTGGCGTGACGTGCCTGAAATGGACGGATCGTTGGTGGTGACTGCGGCTTCGTGATTCAGGCAACCGATTGAGAATTGAGCCCGCACCTGAGCCTATGGAATCAGACATTTCTGACCACCCTGGTGATGCGGCGGAAGTGAAACGCAACGCCCGTCTGTTTATACTGAACGGCGGCTTGAGCGAGTCCGGCTATCGGTTTGCCAGTTCCGAGACGGTCATCCCCGCATTCATCCAGACCTTGACCGGTTCAAGCGTCATGGTAGGCCTCTCCAGGGCTCTGATGCGCGTAGGTTGGGCCTGGCCGCAGGTTTTCATTTCCCACTTCATTGAAGAACGTCCCAGGAAGCTGCCCTTCCTTGTTGGTGTGCAGCTCATTCGAGGCGCGTTTACGGTAGGTATCGGAATCGTCCTGTGGTCCGCAGCAGGCGTCGATGCCACAAGTCTGTTCGTCGTGTTTCTCGCGATGTATGCCGTGACTACATCTATGATGGGTGCCACGAACGTCCCGCGGATGGATGTGGTGGGGAAAACCGTACCCAGTAGACAGCGTGCGCGTGTATTCGCGATGACCCGTCTCGTGGGTGGGGGGCTTGCCATCGGAACAGGTGGCGTCATCTCCTACGTGTTGAGCGAGAAGAGCGGATTCGGTTTTCCAGGTTCGTATGGCGTGTTGTTTATGATCGGCGGTGCGGTCACAGGTGCCTCTGCACTCATCTTCGCTCTGATTCGTGAACCGATCGAGGAGAATCGGCGGAAACGAGAGCCCTTTCGTGCATACCTGATGAGCGGCCTGAGGCTGCTGAAGGATGACGCCAACTATCGAAGACTCTTCGCACTTCGTTACACGTGGGCAGCTGCCGAGGTGGGCAGGTCTTTCTACGTGCCATACGCCATTTCGAACCTTGGAATCGCGGCGGTTTTTGTAGGCCTGTTCGTGTCGGTCTCGCAGGCGAGCTCGCTTCTATCGAATGCGCTTTGGGCCTGGGTGGCTCCTCGTCGAGGCAGCCGCTCCCTCCTGGTCTACGGGGCCTATCTGCTGGCTCTGTCCGTTTCGATCCCGATCCTTACGCCCTACCTGCCTGTAGAGTATGTCCGTCCCTTGACCCTGATCGGTATCGAATCCGCCATCCGGATAGACGTGCTTTTCTTCACCTTGACGTTCGTGTTCGACGCGTTCGCCTCGAGCAGTAACTACACAGGACGCACGGCGCTCGTCCTGGATATTGCGCCACCGGATCGGAGACCGACTTATACGAGCTTCATGAATACCTTTGGTGTGCTTCAGGGCGCTTTCCCGATCCTTGCTGGCCTGGCGGCGACCGTGATCGGCTATCGCGGAGTCTTTTTGATCTCCCTCTGCTGCGTACCCTTCTCCGTGATCCTCGTACACAGATTCAAAGAGATCGAAAGCTCGGGAAGCGGCGAGTGATCTTCCCTACTGCATTGGCAGCCTACCGCTTGGACTCCTACCCACGCGGTTCGTAGGCAGACAGGAGGTCTATTGGGCATCGAGTTCTTACGCGCATCAAGCAGATTCAGGCCTGGTGGCTGACGGATCGTCTCAGGAAGAACGGACATCTCCTACGTGGAGAAGTAGAAGAGATCAACGTCACGTGGCGTTGGAAGAAAGCTCGAGGGTGCCACCTGATTCGTTTGGTTGTTCGGTACTCCCACGGGGTGGTGGACTTACCCCGATAGTTCTTCCTCAAATCCAACCGGCGCGAACACGGTCGAGGTTGCAAGGCCATTCTCGAGGGTGTCTTCTACCGAGACCTTGCCCAAGACTTGTGCCTGCCCATTCCACGATGTTACGATATAGGCACAGACGATGAGATGGGATTCTGTCACCTCTTAATGGAGGACATCTCTCAGACTCACTCAACCCGACCTTTCGCCGGATGGCCTTAGGAGCAGGCTCTTTCCGTGTGTGATTGCTTCGCCAAAATCCACGCCCACTGGTGGGGCACGCAATGGTGGGAACAACAAAACGTGCGCTCGGATGATTTCCTGAGCCCTCAGGGCGGAATAGTCGGGCTGGCACATATACCAGCAGTCGACGCTGTCCGTGACCATTGTCAGGAGCTGGCGAATCGGTACTTCCTAGTCGACCCAAGCGTGGCGAAACGCCTGCATCTGCCCCTTGAACAAAGAGAAGTATGCGAGAGGGCAATACGTTCGTAGCCTCGAGCGATTCTGCCACGAATTGCTGGGGAGAAAAATTTGACTCTGCTGCACGGGGACGCCGATTCCTCAAACGTATTCTAACCCCAGGACCCGGATGCTTACGACCCACTGATTTTCGACTGGGAAATTTGTACGCGGGGTCTTGGGGTCTATGACATCTGCCGCTTCATACTCGCACCTGCTCTTCCCCCTGAAGAGCGCAGAGTTTTTGAAGAGAAACTGCTCAAGAGGTATCACAACTGTTTGATACCGGAAGGTGTTCAGGACTACACGTGGGAGGACTGCTTACACGACTACCGTCTGTCCATCATCGCTCACCTTCAGGTTCCTCTGGAGGTCACCTACGACTGGTTGGATGGACTCCCTCACCAACGTGCCCTGGAACGCATTGCGGCCAACATCGTTGCGTTCGAGGACTGGGAGTGTAAGGAATCGCTGCTCTGATGGTCCGAGCGGTAGAGAAAACAACGGGATGACCCCATTCACATCAGCCATGGTAAATACGAGTCCCGCGGGTAGGAAGAACTAGAGCTTCCATTTCATGCCGAAGCCCTGTGCGCCCCTGACATCAGTTGGAGAACACCCATGCTCAAATTCGTCATGATGCCTCCTCAGGATGATCTCAAAGTGATGTTCGCTCGACGCCTCCCAGAAGAACTTCCTGAATACACGGTTGTCTCTCCTGAAACCGACGAAGACGCCAGGCGCGAGATCGTCGATGCGGACGCTGCATTTGGCTGGATCCCACTGGACACGCTACCCGAGGCGAAAAAACTCCGGTGGCTGCAGAACCCCGACTCCGGTCCCCGCGAAGGCTATTTCTACCAGGAGCTGATCGACCACCCACTCGTCATCGCCAATCCGCGTGGCATCTACTACGACCACATCAGCCACCACATCATGATGTTCCTGATTGCCCTGTCTCGCGGACTTCCGTGGTACGTCGAAGCTCAATCTCGTAAGGCGTGGGAGGGGGATGCCCGCAAGAGCCCTTACATCTATCTGCCGGAGGCAACGGCACTGATCGTTGGCGTCGGTGGTGTGGGACACGAAACGGCCCGGCTGTGCCACGAATTCGGCATGGATGTGATCGGCGTCGACGCGCGTCCGGAGTACTCTCAGTCCTATGTTGAGATGCACACCCCTGAGGAATTGGACGAACTGTTGCCGCGGGCCGACTTCGTCATTGCCACCACCCCCCACACGCCTGATACGGCTGGCATGTGGAACGGAGCTCGATTCAAACGCATGAAAAACACGGCCTACTTCATCAACATCGGGCGCGGAAAAACGATGCGCATCGACGAGCTTGCGGACGCGATCGAGAATGGTGTCATCGGCGGCTGTGGTCTGGACGTATTCGAGGTCGAACCGCTTCCATCGGACCACAAGCTCTGGACATTGCCCAATGTGCTGATCACCCCCCACGTCGCGGTTCGGGAAGCCGAGAATCTGCCCGAACGAAGGTTCCAGATTCTGCTCGAAAACGCACGCCGTTTTGCCGCGGGACAGCCGCTCAAGAACATCGTGGACAAAGGTCGATGGTTCTGAGCCTGGTGGAACGTTGGGACACACGAAAGCGCCCCTCTCAGCAGTTCGGGAGGGGCGCCTTCCTGCAGATGATGGCGCAGTCCTATAGTCCTTCGAGGTAGGTCGCGAGATCGTCGTGTCCGGCTTCCTTCGCGATCTGCACCATCGTTCCGCCCTTCCTGGTGTTCACGTTCGGATCGGCTCCCGCCTTCAGGAGGACATCCACGACCTTTCGATGGCCGCAGTGGATAGTGTGTTGGAGACATCCCTGCAGTGTCGGTCCCGTGTCCCCGATCGATCAGGTAGGCCAGACTTCTCGGGCGGTTGTTTTGCACGGCCCAGTTGATCGGCAGCAGATTGGGTCCCACGTTGTCCTGGATCGAGGGATCTGCGCCGTGGTCGAGGAGCCACTCGACCATCTCGGGCCCGTCCTGTGAGATGGCAGAGCACGCGAGGTGGAGAGGCGTCATGCCCCGCGCCCTGGAATTGACGTCTGCGCCCTTGTCGAGGAGATACGCGGCCACCTTCGGGTGTTTGTTATTGATCGCTCTCTCGAGAGGGAGCTGCAACACCAGCTCATCCGCCACCGTTTTCGGTTCGAGCACGGCGTAAACCGGAATGGTGTTGGCATCTGATCTCAGCGATCCATCCTCGTTGAAGTATTTCTCAACTAGGTCGAGCTCACCCAGTCCGGCGGCCGTGCGAAGGTCGACTTTGGCCCCGTGTCGAAACAGCGCTCGTGCTGCATCCGTTTCCCCGTGGTACAGGGCAACTTCGATTCCGCTTTGACCTTCATTGACATCTGCCCCCCGCTCGACAAGAAGATCGATCAGGTTGATCTGCACACCAGCTTCACGGGGAATCCTTCCGCTCGCCACGAGCGTGACGACCGTGTTGCCGAGTTCGGTTTTCGCGTTCGGATCAGCCCCGGTGTCGAGCAACACGCGGACCACATCCAGGATATTGGGTGGCATCGGATTCCGGGTCGGGTTTCCAGCCGTGTAGTGCAGGAGCGTGGCGCCAGTGAAGTAGTTGGCGGGCTCTCCCTCCGGGTCGAGTGCGCCGCCGATATGGACGATCGAGGGTTTCTCTTTCAGCAACCTCTCGAGGCGCTCACAGTCTCCCTGACTGATAGCCACCACTGCGGTTCGAATCGTCTCGACGACAGATGTCGAGAACGTGTCGTCCCGCGAGTGTCTTCCCGATTGCAGTTCTGATTGGGTCATTTCCACGATTCCTTTCTTCATCCGCTTCCGTCCGTCGTGCAGCCGCTTTTCGACGGTAGACACCGGTATTTCCAGGAACGCTGCGATCTCAGCGTGAGACAGATCCGAAATGTAGAACAGCGTGATCGCCTCTCGGGAAAGGTCTGGAAGGGACTCGATGATGCCGCGAACGAGTCCGCTGGTCTCCGTCTTCTCCAGAACTTCATCAGGCGTGGGTTCCTTTGTCTGTGTCTCCATCGCCTCGTCTAGCTCCACTGTCGATAGCCTGTTGCTTAGTCTCATTCGGCTGCACTGCGTAAAAACGATCCTCCGCATCCAACCCGGAAAGTCAGCTGGCTCTCGGATCGATGTCCAGGTTGAGGAATGCGACAATAAATGCGTCCTGAGCCGCGTCTTCTGCCTTGTGAAAATCGCCCAGAATCGCGTAGGCATATCCGACCACCATGTCCTGGAATTTCTCCACGATGGGCGTGAAGGCGTCTATCTCGCCGTTTTGGACGCGGTTGATCAATGATGTCAAATCGTCCACTTGGTCTCCTGGAATCCCATTTCCGAACGCGTTCTACGGAGAAGAGCCGGAACCGTTCGCGAGGGTTGCCAAGATAGAGTCAAAATGGCGAAAGAATTCACGTTCGGTGAGGCTGGGCTTAATGGACAGGGGTATTCTCGTGGGAATGAAGGTCTGGGTGCGAGTTCGGGTTGCGATACCTGGCACAAGGGGACACACTTCCTCCCCATTGTTCATTGATCCGGAGGAGCGTTAGGATTGGCAGGGTACGAGATTCGGTCCAGGAATCGGGAAAAATGACGCCAAGTGTGCACGGTTCGCGGAGAACGATCCTGGTCGTGGCCTGCTACGCGATGGCCGCTGGCAGCACGATGATGCTGGGGGCAGCGGCGTGCCTCAGCGCCATTTCAGCTGATCTGGGGATGGACTCCGAGCTGTCCAAGGGTCTGTTTCTGAGTTCACCGATCTGGAGCTCGGCGCTCACCAGCGTTGGATCGGGGTGGCTCGTCGATCGGCTCGGCTACCGTTTGCAGATCCTGATCAGCTCGCTCGTGCAGGCCGTGGGCCTGGTCGTGGTCGCCGTCGCGACGGAACCGCTTCACGCCCTGGCAGGGGGGACGATTACGGGGCTCGGGCGCGGCATGGTGTCGGCGCCGATGACGGCCCTGCTATGCGATCTCTACGCCGAGAATCGGGGCCGCATCACCGCTATCCATCATTCGAGCTGGTACATCGGGGTGTGCGTCATCCTGGTGGTTGTTCTGTTGGCTTTCCAACTCAATGTGGGTTGGCGGAGCCTCTTCGGCCTGTTCACCGTGCTGGTCCTGGTCTACGCCCCCGCTGCCTTCCTCGAGTTCATGCCAGGACGAAGAGCGGCACGCTCCGACCGGTCGGACGTACGGATCCCGTTCCGTGAAGTGGCAGGACACTGGAGATTCAGGCTCCTCGTCCTGGGTCTGTTTTTCACGACGATCACTGAAGTGACTGCCGCCCATTGGATGCCCTACTACCTCGAGATCAGCATCGGCAGCAGCCGCTCCTTTGGTGCAGTGGGCCTGATGGTTTACGCGGTGGTCATGGCGACGGGTCGGCTGACGATGCCGATCGTGATACGCCGCCTGGGACTCAGGAAGGTTGTGTTCATCACCGGTTTTGCCTGCCTGGTCAGCTCGCCTCCGGCGGCCTGGCACGATCACCCGTTCGCGGTCGTGGCGTGGCTCTCCGTACTCGGGTTCGCGGTCTCCGGTCTCTATCCGTCCGTCAACGCGCACGCCGGCGACCGTTTTCCCACCGCGGGAAGCACCATGTTCGCCGCCTTCAACAGCGCGGCCCTGCTGGGGGCCCTGACCGGGCCGATTGCGTTCGGTATGGCAGCTGATCTTGTTGGTTTGCGCTGGGCCCTCGCCGCTACGGCGGCGGCGCCATTGGTGTGGATGACGAGCCTGGCACTGGGGGTTCGGAGCGAAAGTCGCAAGGAGGCTCAATTCGTTTCGCACGGTTGACGCAGGCGATGGATTCCATGAGCTTATCGGGCCCCTGATCGAACCTTCTCACTCGATCTTCATTCATACACGGAGGAAAAAATGAAAGACCTGTTTTCACTCGAGGGGAAAGTCGCGTTGGTGACCGGCGGCTCCACGGGCATCGGAGCGATGATCGCCGAGGGGTTCGTCAACTTTGGGGCGAAAGTCTACATTGTCGCACGCAGAGAAGACGTTCTTAAGAAAAAGCAGGAGGAGTTGGCGGAAATCGGACCCTGTGAGTCGATCGTTGCCGACGTAGGTTCGGTCGACGGCATCCAACAGCTGGCGAAGGATTTCGGTGAACGAGAGCAATCGCTCGATATTCTGGTGAACAACGCCGGAACCAGTGACGGCCGCAAGGAGATTGAAGAGATCACGGAGGAATCATGGGACACGGTGATGGATCTCAACGTCAAGACCATCTTCTTCATGGTCCAGGCGTTTCTGCCTTACCTGCGAGTTAGAGCTTCAGCCGAAACCCCATGCAACGTGATCGACATTGCTTCGATCGATGGCTGTGGAAAGCTTAACACAGCCTACAACTACGCCTACGGTGCCAGCAAGGCGGGCGTCATCCAACTCGATCGGCTTCTGGGGGACAGCCTTGCATGGGAGGGGATTCAGGTAAATACGATCTCGCCCGGTGACTTCCCTTCCGATTTGAACAGGGCAGCCCGGGACCATACTGCTGAGATGAAGAAGTCCATCCCGGCGAAGAGGATCGGGGAGAAGGAGAATATCGCGGGAGCTGCCATCTTTCTCGCTTCGCAGGCCGGCAACTACAACGTCGGCTCCAATATCGTTCTCGACGGTGGGGAGAGCGTGCGGGGCATCCAACGGTCGTTCTTTGCTAAAATCTGGCCAGATTGGGTCAAGCTGGACAGGTAGTCGTCTCGTGTCCGATTCCAGCGGAGTCATACGACCCTAAGGAGACGCTGAGCATGTCAGTCATTCACACGCAGGACGGCGCGCTCAAGCCAGGTAACAAGCCTGATTGGTGTCAGACACCCACCGCCGGCTATTTTCGGATGTCGAAAGAGGGTGGGGAGCACGACTGCCACTATCACGATTACAATGAGCTGTATCTGGTCTGCCGAGGGAAAGCAAAGATCCTCAACGGTGGCGAGGAGTCCTATGTGCGGGCCCGGGATATCGTGTGCATCAAGGCAGGCGACGAACACGATATTCTCGAGGTTTACGGCGACGAAGACTTCGAGTTGTTCTGGCTCTATGAGCCGGGCTCGGAGGATGGACGGTTGGGATATCTGCATCGCAACCCGGACCAGGCGGAGCCTCATCCGGTCCCGGCGAAGCCAATCCCGCCTGACTTTCCCGTCTGAAAGGCGACTTATATGCCGGAAGAGCAACCACCTCCTCTCCCTTTCGTCGACTGGTACGGCATCTGGGCCGGCCACGGCGCTGTAGGGGAAGACGGCCTGAGCTGGATCCAGGACCCACCCGTGGGAGACCTGCACCTGAAGGTTCAGCCAGGACGCTGGTCAGACCTCCTTTTTCGCACAGCCGAGTACCCGTGGGAAGCGGGCGGCATGGTCCCAGGCTTTGCGTTCGCGGACGAGGGCAAGCTCAAGGTTTACTACCAGAGTACCGGATACGACGGCGTCACCTACGACGCGTATGCCGAAAGCACCGACGGCTGCACCTGGCACAAGCCGGAACTGGGTCTGGTGGACTACCAGGGCTCCAAAGCCAACAATCTGCTGCACCCCATCGACCACTGGTGGGTGCGGTGTGTCTTCAAGGACCCCTCGGGTCCGGCCGAGGCCCGATACAAGTCGACCCATCCAAGTGGCATGCTCTACGTGGACGGCGTGGCCAGGCCGGAGGTCACGCGGGAGCACTACTGGGAAATGCGGACGACCATGCAGCACGAAGGCATGGGCCTCGACCAGATCACCCAGAAGATGCAGATGCATCAGATCATACGGGGCGCCGTGTCCCCGGACGGTCTCAGGTGGACCGTACTGGATGAACCGTTACGGGACCTTGGCACCCTGACCCTCGATGGCGAGTATTACACGACCTACGACGAGCCGAAAGGCGAATACGTCGCCTACCACCGAGGCCACCACGAACGAAGGCGTTGTATCCGGCGCAGCACGGCAAAGGCGTTCAATCAGTGGGACGAGCCTCAGTTCGTCTTCATGGCGGACCCGCAGGACCCGATCGACGTGGATGTCTACAGCTGCGCTTACTGCCCCTACCCGCACGGCAACCTTCACCTCATGTTCCTGCCTTTCTATCACCGCCGCACCTCCACCGTAGACGTGCAGATGGCAACCAGCCGAGATGGAATCCTTTGGAGCCGCCCCGAACGGACCCCCATCATTCCTCGCGGCGAATATGAGGCGGTCTACGCCCGGAGACATCTGGTCCCGCTGAACGACGAGGAATGGGGCCTGTTGTTCACCGGAACTCGGCGGCGTCACGACTTTCAGACCCAACCTCCTGAAGGTGGCGAAGAGAATGAGCCACAGGAGTTTCGCTGGGCGGTCTGGAAGCGCGACCGCCTTGTCGCGTTGGAAGCGTTGGGAGAAGCACGCTTCACGATGACGGAGAGAACGTGTCACGGGGCCGAGCTGTGTCTCAACTATGAAACTGAAACCGGAGGTTGGGTGCGGGTAGAATTGGTTCCTCCTCCGGTGACACCGCCCCTCCCGGTAGAACCTTTCGAAGGCTACGGATTGGACGACGCCGACGTTCTGGTCGGAGACGAACTATCCCGCGCTGTCAGCTGGAAAGGAAAAACCAATCTATCAGAATTGAAGGGAAGACGCGTCTCGATCCGCATTCACATGTCACGTGCGAGATTGTACTCCATATCCATCTGAAGGATTGGGAAGACCAGGTCGGGAGTACAGACGTCGCCGCTTTGGGGAGTAGGAGCAGCCTCAAGGTGCGATGGTTTATCACCCAGGTAGTGAACCGTACTAGGCAGTCCAACCACGAGGTGATTCTTAATCGCGAGAGGATAGAATGAGTATTGCGACCGAACCCAGCCCCGAGCAGCTACGAGAGCACTCTTATGCCGTGGTGCGCGGTTTGTTCGACGCTACGACGACAGAACGGCTGCGCGAAATCTGCGAGCGCGTGCTGGAGCAGTGGAGGCGGGCTCCTCGACACGACAACCCACCGGTGGGCCCCCAGTCCAACTACCTGAGGCACCTGATCGATCCGGAATATCATCGCGATCATCCCGACGATCTCGCCTTTCTGCTCAATGCCATGGGATCGCCCCAGGTTGTCGAATCGCTGAGTGCGGCCCTGGATGAGGAATTCCTGTTTGCCTTGAGCAGCCTCTACTTCAACCCGACCGGAGAAAGCCAGGACGGGTTCTGGCATAAGGACAAGATCGGTGGAGAAGCAGACGTCTCCCGGAGACCGGAAACCGGGGCCGGGTTGCAGATGCAGATCGCATTGGTCCCGACGGACGATCTCGAACTGGTGCCGGGCTCTCACCTGCGTGACTACACTCCTGAAGAGCACGCGATCTGCGTCGCGGATGATGGGATCCACAACCGATCGAACGAGATGCCAGGCGCCGTCCGTCTCCACCAGGAGCCTGGCGACGCGGTCCTGTTTACCCAGTTGTCCATCCATAGGGGCCGGTACCACACCGACAACCTCAGGCGTTCGTTGATGATCTCCGTCAAAAAGCGAGCCGCCGCAGAGTTTTCGATACGCGAGCGGGGGCTGAACTACGCCAGTGACCAACCCTGGTTTTTGCTTACCGGATACCTTGATGGAGTGAGTGAGGGTGCGCGGGCGTTCTTTCAGGAATTCGTCGATTTCTACGCCCCGCTTTGGCGCGTCAAGCTGACGGAGGTGTTGAAGTACTCGAGTCTGGTTGAAAAGTTGGTGGAAGCCGGCGAGCCGTACCCGTTCTTTAGTGAGTGAGAGGGTAGATCATGGAATCTGGCGTGGAGGATCATGCCCAGGGCCTTGCAACGCATCTCCGATCCACAGGAGGTTTCCGTGCCTAAACTGCTGAATGAAAGTGACATCGAGCAATTCGACCGGGATGGGTACTGTTTTCCTGTCACCATTCTGAGTGAGGACGAGGCCAGGCGGATGAGGTCGCAGTTGGAGAGCTTCGAGCGTGAGGAAGGCAAGCCGATTGGGGGAGCGCAGCGAAGCAAATCCCACTTGCTCTTCAAATGGGTCGACGACCTGATGCGACATCCCACGATGCTCGATGCGGTCGAGGACCTGATTGGCCCGGATATTCTGTGCTGGAACACGCTCTTCTGGGTGAAAGAGGCAAGAAGCGAAACCTTCGTTTCGTGGCATCAGGATCTGCGTTATTGGGGTCTCGATACGAGCGACCTGATCACCGTATGGCTGGCTCTTTCTCCCGCGACGTTAGAGAGCGGTTGTATGCACGTTTTGCCCGGGTCTCACATTGGTGACCTTCTTCCACACAAGGACGAATACCGGGACGACAACTTGCTGACTCGGGGACAGGAGATTTCGGTAGAAGTCGACGAGTCGAAGACCGTCGCCATGCCACTGGACACCGGTCAGGCATCCCTGCACAACGGGCGGCTTGCCCACGCGTCGAGCCCAAACCGTTCGGCCGACCGACGAATCGGTCTCTCACTGCACTACGTGCCTCCACACACAAAGCAGGTCGTGGGTGAGTGGGACAGTGCCGCTCTGGTACGGGGTGAGGATCGGTACGGTCACTTTCGCCCCACGCCAGTTCCCACCCGGGACTTCGACCCGGAAGCCGTCGCGTTCCACGAGAAGGCGACCGATCAGGTGCGCGAGATCCTATTCAACGACGCCGAAAAAGTTCGCAAAACACTCTGATGCTGACGGGCATTGCCCATCTCGAGATGCGCGTGCGTGATCTGGCCGCCTGCCGCTCGCTATACGGTGAACAGCTCGGCCTGGAAGAACTGGCGTACGGAGATGGATTGTCGATGTTCGCGATAGGGGATTCGGTCCTCGAGCTGCACGAAGACGCCGATGCCGTGACATCGTTGCTGCCTTCCGGTGAGAGAAAGGATCCCAGAGACGTGCCCGGTTCTGTGGGGCACTTTGCTTTTTACACGGCGGACAACCACGAAGCGTTCAGGGTGCTGAAAGAGTCTCTGGTGAGCACGCAACTCGTAACCCCGGACGGCCCCAGCGTTCAACCGATGGACCATGCGTATATGCAAAGGTCCCTGCTTCAGGTCGACGATCCGGATGGCTATGTCCTTCAGATCGCCGACCTGATTGACCCGCGCGAGCATCTAAAGGGTCGCCTTGACGAGAAGAGAGCGCGGGCGTCAGGCTCCGGCCCGGGTCTGCTGCAAGGATTCGACCACGTGCAGATCGTATGCAGTGACGTCGGCGCCAAAAGGGATTTCTTTGGCCGGAAGCTAGGCCTGGAAGAACTGAGCCATAGAACAGAAACGGTACCGGCCGTAGAAGGGTTCGAAGAATCGGTTTTCGCGGCGGGTATGACCGACCTGGAGTTGACGCAAAGTGAATCCACCAGGCGAAGGCAAGGAGGGCCTGGAGCCGTCAGCGCACTGGGCTTCTGGACCGACGATATCGCAAGGACCTACGACGAACTCGCTCAAAAGGGTGTGGCTGTCGGGGATCCGCCGTCCGTGCGAACGCCCCTGCCAGGCATGTCGAGACAGGCGTTCGCGTTGAAAGGGCTCGAGGATCTGCCGCTCGAGATCGCCCAGAGAATCTGAATCCAAACTGTGATGAACAAATTTCTCTTTATCGACGATGCTCAAATCTCCTGGATGAGGGATGTCGAGCGCTGGATTCACCCCGCGCGTAAGTACGAGGGAAACCCGATTATCACCTCCGATCGTGACTGGGAGGGGTCGGAGACAACCCTGGGTACCGTTCGCAAAGAGCCGGAGGGGTACCGAATGTGGTACCAGTCCTACGCCTCCGCCCCCGATCCTCACGGGATCGACTCCTTCATCCGCTCCTTACATCTCTACGCCGAAAGCGACGACGGTCTCGAATGGTCGAAGCCCTCGCTTGGCACGACGGAAGATTCGACCGGCTCGGTCGCGAATAACATCGCGTTCGTCAGACGTGCATTCAGCAAAGAAATCAACCCGTCCGTGATGCATCACCCTCACGCGTCTGGCGGCCACAGTTACACGATGTTCTCGTATGGGTTAGGCTACGACCTGCCCTACGACGGTCACTTCGTTTCCTGGTCCGACGACGGGCTGCAGTGGAGTGACGCGTCGCAGACACCTGTCATCCCCGGTTACGGAGAGCGTGGTTGCTTTAACTACGACGAGGTCGAGCAGTGCTTTCGCGGAATCCTCACCTGGGAGGCGTCCGACACGCACCTGTTCTCGACGCAGAGCCCGAATGGGCTCGAGTGGTCACTCCCTCGCCCTGTGCTGACCCCCGATGAGGTTGATACGGAATGGGCCGCCGGAGAATCTGAAAAGAGGACGCTCTTTCCGGCCATGCCGATCGCTCGATATGGCCCCCTACTGCTGGGCTTTCTGCAGGTGCTGCGCGGCCGGCACGCCGGCGATGGATTCGACGGCGAGATGGACGTCCAGCTCGTGTCCAGCAGAGACGGCGAAACATGGCATCGCGTCGGAGACCGGTGCCCGATCATCGAGCGGGGCAGCGACGATGCATTGTGGGATAGCGGACTCGTTTGGATGGGTAACTCGCTGGTCCAGGACGGAGACAGGGTCGTTGCCTACTACACAGGCTGCAGGAGGACGCCCGGTGCTCTGGCGCGAAGTAAGTGGTCGAAGAGTATCGGCACGGCATCATGGCCGGTAGACCGTTTCGTCGGATTGGCTGCCCGTGGCGAAGGCATGGTCGAGACCACGGCGTCTGTGGCCGCCGGCCAGCTGCACATCAATGCCGATGCCTCGAGAGGTCTGGTGACCGTCGCGCTTCTCGAGGAAGATGGGTCAGCAATCGGAGGCTACTCGGCCGCCGATTGCAAACCACTCAAGAAAGACGCGCTTGACCACGCAGTCGAATGGGCCGGCGGCGACCTCTCGTCGCTCGCGGATCGGACGGTACGCATCCAGTTGACGCTGCGAGATGCGGAGCTTTTCTCCCTGTGGTGGTGCCATGAACGATAGAGTCCTGTTTATCGACGACGCTCATGTCCAGTCGACGGAGGGCCTGGAGCGTCGTATCCACTTGGGGGAGAAATTCGAGGGCAACCCAGTCCTGTTATGCGATCGCAAGTGGGAATCGGGCCAGGCCATGCTCGGAACGGTGTTGAAGGAGGATGGCGTCTATCGCATGTGGTACGGTTCGGGCGTGGGACAGCACGGCAACAACAAGGGTCGCCTGTGGCATATGTACGCCGAGAGTGAAGACGGATTCGAGTGGCGCTTGCCGTCACTGGGTCAGTTCACCGATCCCGAAGGATCGACCAGGAACAACGTCTTCCTCGATCCAGAGAGTCGCCCCCATCAGTACTCGAACGTGATGCACACCCCCCATCTGGGGCCGGGCCGGCGCTACACGCTGTTGTCCTTCAGCGGGCCCGGCCACCACGTTCGTTATTCCGACGACGGGCTGACCTGGACGGAATGGTCGTCGGAGCCGGTGATTCCTCGTTTCGGTGATGTCGGATTCTACACCTACGACGCCCGCGACCAGCTCTTTCGCGGCATGGTCAAACGATACCTCGAGGTCCGGGGCCGTCGACGCCGCATTCAGAACTGGACCGTGAGCGCGGACGTCGATCACTGGACGCTACCTATTCCGGCTGTGATCCCGGACGAGATGGACGACGAATGGACCCAGGGTGATCTGGACAAGGCCTCGGAGATCTACGGCATCCCCATCTTCAGGTATGGCTCCCTGCTCCTCGGCTTCGTGGACCTGCTGCGCACGACCGACGCGATGGGCACGTTCGGGTTGAACAACCAGGGCGTGGTGGACGTGCAGCTCATCAGCAGCCGGGACGGTGAGACGTGGGAGCGAGTCGGAGACCGTAGCCGGATTCTCGAGATGGGCAGGCGAGGCGAATGGGACGGTGGCTTCATTCGCTCGGCCAAAACTTTCGTCGAAGACGGCGACGAGCTCAGGCTCTACTACTTCGCCATGGACCATCCTCACGGTGCCCAGAAGAAGGGCGACTGGAAGCGGGCCGTCGGTCTGGCGCGTTGGCAACGCGACCGATTGGTCGGGCTTCGAGCGGCTGACGAGGCAGGTGAACTCGTGACCGTGCCTATCCCCGCCGGCCGCCAGGTCCACGTCAATGCCGATGCATCAGGCGGCCAAATCACCGCGGAGCTCCTTGACGAGGCGGGAACGGTGCTGCAGGGCTTCGAGCGCGACACCTGTCATCCTTTCGAAGGCGACGCGCTCGATCACACAATCACGTGGCGAAGTCCTGCTTCAAGTGACAACCACGACGAGAATCGAAGCGTTCGGTTGCATCTGCGAAACGCCGAGGTTTTCTCGCTCTGGTTTTCGTAGCTTAGGGTGGCTGACAGCTACAGGCTGTCACTGTGGGTGCCGTCAAACTGAGCGAAGCCTGTCCTGAGCATGCCGAAGGGTCGATGTATCTGCTTTCGGCGACCTGGACGTCCTTCGACAGAGCCTGTGCCGAGCGAAGCCGAGATGCTCAGGATGACCAGGTCGCTGTGCCTCACAGCGTTAAGCTCGGCGTGAGTAATCTAATTCTCTCCGTTGTCAGCCTGTAAAGACTGGCCATCGATGGGTAATCTCAGGGGGGAGCGAACATGGGCGAAGCTTTCTTTGAGAAGGTCGATGTGTTCCTGCCGGGACAGGGCGAGACATTGGCCCAGGCTCCGGCCTATCACTGGGAGCGGGCCGAGCACGCCACCGGCCATATCTACTACAGTACCCGAGAACCGAAATCCGTGCTCATCCATCTGAAAGGAATCAGCAGAGAGGAAAGGGATGCCCTCGCAGAGATGCCGATCGAGGTAGATCTCACGGCCTTGAAGTATCACGACTTTGACGGGTTTGGTCTGCATCTACCGGGGTTGATCGTCACAACGCAAGGGACGGTGATTGCCGTGTGTCAAAAACGGCACAACTCCATGGGGGACGGCGGAAACCAGGTCGACCTCTCGATGTCCCGTAGCGAGGATGGCGGTGTGACCTGGCAGCGGCAGGAAGTCATCTTCGAGGAAGAGGATGCCTATACCTACCTTGGACCCATCTTCCAGGATGAATCGACGGGTGCCATATTCGTGTCCTTCTGGAAGATGCCTGCCGAGGTGTTGGACGATCTGGGTTTCTTCAGCGCTTATGCCAAACAGGGCGGGGGTTTCTGGCTGCTCGAGAGCACCGATGAGGGGCGGAGTTGGTCAGAGCCCTTCTACGTCAAGCCTCAGCCGAACGATGAGGGTTGGGTGGGATGGCCTAACAACTGTGTGCACGGCATCCAGCTTGCCTTAGGAAAACGCAAGGGACGGTTGGTCATACCGGCGTTTCTTTACAAGGAGGGCGAACCGGGACAGGTCCCGGGGGTGCGTGGGGGCTTGCTGTACAGCGACGACCATGGAAAGAATTGGCTGGCGGGCGCCGTCCTGCCCGAGGGCTCAGACGAAGTCAGCCTCGTGGAAACCGTGGAGGGCGGCATCTACGTCAGTTATCGCAAGAATACACGCTTTACGGGTAAGCGCCACTTCGCGCGCAGCAGCGATTGTGGTGAAACCTTCTGCGAACACGGCCAGCACGAAGAGATACCGGACGCCAATCTCCACGCGGGCCTGACCCGCTACCGACGGGATGGCCAGGTCGAAGACATCGTTCTGTTTTCCAATCCAGATCCGGCCAGAGAAATGACGATCTGCCTGAGCCGGGACGAAGGCAGGAGCTGGCTCACTTCGCGGCGGCTCGAACCAGGACTCTCCCGGTATTCCGACCTGGCGGTGACAGCCGACGGGACCATCCTCTGCCTGTATACCAACGGGAAGGTTCGCGACAGCGAAAAGATCAGCGTTGCGCGATTCAACCTGGAGTGGTTGACAGCCAATACATAGACGATGTGGAAATAGACGATGTGGGAATTGAGAAGCATTGCAGGCATCCAACGAGGATCAATGCCCTGTTCTCACGTCATCTATCTTCAATGTAGAAAGGCGCCATGCTTCTTGGGTTCTTCAAGTGGATCTATCAGAAGCCTGTCGCTTGTACGATTGAGAAGCCCGTCGCCCACTCGGTAGCGGCCTGGGAAGAGGCGGCAGCAAGCCAACACCGTTGTTTCACCTCCAGGGGGGATAGGGTTGGGCGCGGAGGCTCTTTGGGTTGTCACAGGTGCCGTCACCGAGCTGGATCGTACTGCCGGCCTGGGCCACAAGCCCCCGCGGCGCCTGAGCGGGACTTTTCTGGTTCTCTTTTTGGTCACAAAAGAGAACACACACAAATGAGTTCGCAAAAAGGGAAGCGCGTCAGCCATCCACTCTTGTACGTGAAGAACCTGAAGAACGAGTTGAGAATAGAACAATGGACGTTATGAACTGACTATCCAATGTTCACACAAAACCAATGAGGTAGACGTGTCACTCGATAACTACGCCCCCTCAGGCGTGATCCCCGCCTGCCTTCTGCCCTTCGATGCGAGTCTTGCAATCGACGAGGTTGCGTATCGGAGCCACCTCAGCGACCTCGCATCCGTACACGGAATCAGCGCTATCACCGTAAACGGCCATGCCGCCGAAGTTCATGCCATGACGCTCGGCGAGCAGCGAGAGGGAATCCGGATCGCGGTCGATGAACTCGCAGGACGGCTTCCGGTCATCGCTGGCGTCTTCACCGGAGGCAGCATAGAGGCTGGACAGATCGCGAAAATGGCGGAGGAGGCCGGCGCCGCGTGTCTCCTCGTCTTTCCACCGGGAAGCACGGCCATGGGTGGCCAGAAACGGCCCGAAATGGCCGTTCGTCATATCGAATGTATCGTGGAACAGACACAGTTACCGCTCATCCTGTTTCAGTACCCTTTGAGCAGTGGTCTTGGATATCCCCTCGATACGTTGCTCGATCTCTGCCGTCGTTTTCCCGCGATCCGGGCGATCAAGGACTGGTGCAACGATCCCGCGCTGCACGAGCGACACATTCGAGAGCTACACAGCCTCGATACACCGGTCAACATCCTCTCGACACACAGCGCCTGGCTCCTTGGATCTCTCGTCCTCGGGTGTGACGGTCTCCTTTCCGGCGCTGGCAGCGTGATTCCAGACCTTCAGGTCGCACTGTGGGAAGCTGTCGCCTCGAAAGACCTGATTTCCGCGCAAGCCGTGAACGATCGGATCTACCACACGGTTCAGGCTTTCTATGGCGACCCCTTCCTCGACATGCACAACCGAATGAAGGAATCCCTCGTACTGCTGGGTCGACTCGAATCCGCACACGTAAGGCCGCCCCTTCACAAACTCTCCTACAATGAAATCCAGTTTATCGACGCCTGTCTCAAAAAGGCGGGGATCACCCCGGAAACTGTGTACCGCGGAGTGGACCCCGTAAGAGCTGCCCATCCTGTATTAGCCTAGAGTGGATCTCCTCCATTCTCCAGGCAGACTCAAGCGACCAGGAGGTGATTGATGACGAAAAAAATTTTCGGTTGGGGCCTGATCGGTTGCGGAGGTGCTGGCCGTGCGCACGCGAGATATGCCGCGGCCGATACCGACGTCGCCGTACGCGCGTTTTGCGACGTGGATGCGGGGAACGCGGAGAGACTCGCCGCCGAGCATGACGGCGCCGTGCACACGACCGACCCGAGCCGGTTGCTCGAGGACCCGGAGATCGATATCGTGGCCATCGCCACGGCCCACGATTCCCACGCAGACCTTGCCGTGGCCGCCTTCGAAGCCGGTAAGCACCTGTTCCTCGAGAAGCCGATGGCCATGAGTGTCGCCGACTGCCTGCGCATCGAGGCGGCGCGCAAGGCCAGCGGGTGCCGGCTGCAGCTGAACTTCTCCATACGCTTTTCCGGCGCGGCCCGTGCGATTCGTGAGCGCCTTGGTACGCCGCTCGTCAGTCACGGCCAGTGTACGCAGTCACCCGCGGATCTGACGCTCTGGCGCTGGCACCCGACGATCGGCGGAGGGCCGCTTTACGATGTCGGCGTACACGCCCTCGACCTGCTCTGCTGGGTGCACGA
>CEVA01239464.1_pt1 | contig 24249 bp, 21 predicted proteins | sample 361521 | NCBI WGS metagenome assembly CEVA01 (sample SAMEA2622823, study PRJEB7988) | marine metagenome | isolation source: saline water (ENVO:00002010), including
GCTGACGTTGGCACAACTTACTCAGGCGATCAAGAGCAAGGTCGATACATCCATGGAGACAACAGTAGCCGAATCAATTGCAGAGCATGCTTTGGGTTTCTTCGGATTCTCTAACAGGATAATAGATAACGCCTTGGAGCCAACTGATCGAAACCTGTTTTATCAGTTGCAGGATTATGATCTTCTGACGACCGAGTCCGAAGAGACAACACTCTGGGATGGCAGAGAATGGAGGATCCACTACTGGAAGTTCAAGCCCAACGCCGAGAATTTTGCAAACTTAGCAAGCCAAGCCCAAAAGGACAAGGAAAACGACGATCCGTATGCAGATATCTACGACGGCATGCCCGCCGACCTATGGAGGGAGAGGTCTGGCGTGGATGACGATTACGAGGAACCCCTCTTCTAGCACCCCGACCCATCATGTCAGGCATTGGTTGAAATGCCCTAATGCACGGAGCCAATCATGGCTCGGGGATTCGCTGTAATTGCAGTACTTTCCTTGTTCGCCGTATGTCTGCCCTCATCTCTAGCTTGGGCACAGGAAGAACAAGCCGTAAATTGCGAGGTCCTGGTCGACTGGGGCCGGGAATGGCATTGGGACGAATCGGGAGAGCCCACTCCTTCTATCCTTCACAGGTATAGGGTAGTATTCGATCCCCCTTTCACGAACGGGTCTTCTCCTACTTCAGTAAACTCGTCAGTTCAGCAAATCAGGGATGGCATGGAATTAGCGGGAGTGAACGCCACTACTATGGTTGCCGGTGGAGAGGTAGATATTATTCTCCCCGAGCAACCTCAATTCGGCGACTACATTTCGATTTCAGTCCATTCTGGGGAAGCAGTCTGCAGCAGGTCTCTGAACATTACTAACTGGAACCAGCCCATTTCCGATCACGAAGTAACTAGAGAGACTGCATGGTCGATATCTGGAATCGAAGAAGAGGGGCAGGGGATTTCTTTCGAAGGCCGTGGCTGGCAGAAGAGGACTGGCAGCATTCTGGAGTCAAACGAGCTGGGAAATGGCACGCTATCATTGGATATGACGAATGGCTCCATGGGAGCGGTAATAGGGCTTGAGCTCGAAAGGATTTGGCTAAATGAGACTTATCACGGAAACGAACTGATAGGCCAAGACTTCGAGATGTCAGGTTATGGCAACCTATCGGTAAATACTGGTGATGACTTCGAGGGGGCCGCAATCGATGCTAGAATCAACGATGCATACGTTCTGAGATCGTACAACGAGGGTAAAGTAACCGAGAGGATGAGGTTCGAGGGAGATGGCTGGCTCTCGTTGAATGGTGGTGACAACGAGAGCTCCGGTGGAGCGTTCGGTGAAGTTTTCCTGCTTTACTTCGAAATTTGGGATGAAGATGGCTTCAGGAGGTTACAGGATCTCCAAGTCGAGGCCAACGCCTCAGTGAGGCTTTCTGCTGGTGCCGGAGACTTCTCTTTCGGTTTAGATGAGCTAATTCTCCGTGAGAAGTGGGAGGAGGGAGTCAGGACCGACCAGTACACGCGAATTTTCGGTAGCGGCCAGTTCGACTTTATCGCCTCGGAAGAGAACCCCTTCATTGAGGTAAATGGAACCATCCCGGTACTTCACTTCCAGTCTGAGGGTGGAGAGACTGTTGCTGACACAATCTTCGTCGACGGGACATACGATGGGGACGCCGAGGGAACCTTCGGCCTAGTTAGGGAGATCATCGAGTCAGGAGTCTTTGAGAACGCTTCGGGAGCACCGTTCGAGGCCGACAAAATCAGGAATGAGTTCTGGCTAAATGTCTCAACGACTCCATTCGGTCCGATAGATCAAGAGTGGGGGGCTGAACACAACCTAACCTACGAGTACGTGGTCCCCCAGGAGGACTGGCTCAACAGGACCATCAGATACACCTACGTTGACGATAACGGAACAGAAGAGGACGAGTATCCCGAGAACTCTCCTGTTATTTTCAACCCCGAGCCACCAGAGGCGAACCCAATTTTCTCTGACCACATTTCCAGGGAGACCGGTGTCTGCCCACAGATTGTTTCGGTAGGGGACACATTTTCGTTAATCGGCAACAAAGCGATGGTACTGGATGTCTCAGTTTCGGGCATTAGTTCGGACTTTGTGGATGGTCACATTGTTTCAGTAGCAGAATGGAACGGTACTTTCGGGGACATGAGCTCTGCAAACGGGAGCGTCATAAACGAAGGTCCCCTATCCGGTCTTCTGAATGAAGTTAGCAGGCTTGTAAGCGTTGGTCTTGGTACTGGAGACGAAGCAATCTCATTCATTGAGAGCCAACGGATTGACAGGATAATGTCTCCTTCGATAGTAACATTCGACGAGAACACTGCTCCCTCCCTCTCATCTGAGACCGGATCATCGATCAGGTTCCGAGAGGGGATACTCTCCACAGAGGGGGGAATCGCGCACCTTGAAGTAGTGGTGGATGATGTTGACACGGACACATCAGAAGTCAGCGTAGACCTTTCAGCAATGGGGCTTGGAACTGTGGAACTTTCCGACTCAGGACTCCTTGGAGATCTTGTGATCCACGATGACGTATGGACCGCCAGGATCGTACATGGGGGCCTACAGCACGGGACAATCCCCATCTCCGTAACTATGGTGGACTACTGGGTGACAGTTGAGCAGAGCTCTAGCATCGAAGTTTCGAACTCCCCCCCGAGGATGATACAACTGGACTTCTCACCGGAAAGCAGTTTCAGAGGGGAGCAGATCCAAGTTACGGTTGGAGTCTTCGACGGTCACGGGGTAAAATCAGTTACAGTCAATCTTCTCAGCCTTGGAGGCAATCAAGTCCCGTTGGAGCTAGTAGGCGAGTACGACTGGGAGTGGCAGCATGAAGGAGAGATCAGGACCGATAAAGTCGGTTCATGGACCGGAATCTTCCAGATTCCCACCAGCATATCTCCCGGCAGGCAAAACATCCCAATTCTGCTTGAGGATTCCGATGGTGCAACCGTTTCATCGATATCAACGGGCGGCATTGTCTCGAGTGAACCTCTGAGAAGTGCAAATAAGGTACTGATATTAAATCAGCCTCCCTCGATAGCCAATCTTACCCTTCTCAAGGATGGTTCAGAGGTTGAATCCGTTTCCTCCCCTGTTTCCGGAGATCCGGTCAACTACTCCATGGAGGTCTCAATTGAGGACTTGGACGGAATATCTTCCGCTCAAGCAAAGATAGGTAGGCTAGCCCCAATAGGCAATTCCGAGACCTGGCTCCTATTGGTTGACGATGGAACGGGCCCAGATCGAACAGCGGGGGATGGTGTCTTCTCGCTATCCTTCTCGGCCAGATCATCACTTAGCGAAGGCGAAATGTCAGTCATGATTCGTGCTACAGACGTTTTCCTATCTACCACTCCACCAGAGGGCCAATGGCACAACATCACTATCGTAAAATCAGACTCAGGATCGTCTGGGGCATCCTGGGTCGAAGAAAATTCGATGAAGCTAATCCTAGTCTCTCTTGGAGCCCTTCTAGCTGCCGGAGTCGGCGCATTTGTCCACATAGTAAGGAACTCTGACATCGAGTAGGCTGGTGCGAGTGCCGGGATTTGAACCCGGGTTCCCACGTTGGCAACGTGGGGTGATAACCGCTACACTACACTCGCGCAGGACCTTGCAAGCCAGATTGGCTTTTCTAAGCGTCGGTTTGGTCCATGGCGAGGTTCTTGAGCCGATCACATATATCTTCTCGAGTCTGCCTGAAAACACCAATATCCCTGCCATGGGGGTCCTCCAACCCCCAGTCTTCGTCAATTGGAAGCGCAGGACAGCTAACCCCGCACCCCATGCTGATGATCATGTCAAAACCCTCCGAGTCAACGGAGTCTACCGATTTAGGGTGTAGCCCCGAGGTATCAACCCCAATCTCATTCAGAACCTCAATCGCATTCTCAGAGACTCTGCCATCTTCTGGCGGATGCGTTCCAGCGGAAACCGACTCATGCCCAAGATTTCTTGCTATTGCTTCTGCCATCTGGCTTCTACAAGTGTTACCGACACAGACGAAAAGAAGGCGCATGCAAGATGCTGCGATTAGGCACTAATTAATCACACCACTATAGAAGAAGTAGTGTGAAAAGCGGTTAGAACAGTATTCAATAAGCCCTCCCCTGACGCGATATCATGGCTGATTCACCGGTATCCCACCACCCCTCTGGTGCGGGAAAACAAGCACCAGAGGACGCAGCTTCCAATGAGCAGAGGGCTCAGATGGAGCAGGCATATCAACAGATGCAGAGGAAGATGAGGATCGGCCAGATGGACGAGCAGATCAAGCACAAAGTGATGGTACTATCCGGAAAGGGGGGAGTTGGCAAGTCAACTGTAGCCACCGGACTAGCACTTTCATTGGCTAGACAGGGAAAGAAAGTGGGACTGATGGACATCGACATTACCGGCCCAAACGTTCCAAAGATGCTGGGCCTTGAGGATGCTGATCTGAACGTCGAAGAAGGACAGATCCACCCCGCAAACGGTCCAAGTGGGGTGAAGGTTATCTCCATGGCATTCCTCATTGAGGACCCAGACAAGCCTGTGATTTGGAGAGGGCCGATCAAACTCGGAGCAATCCAGCAATTCATTGGAGACGTTGCTTGGGGCGAGCTAGACACACTGATTATCGACTTCCCGCCAGGCACAAGCGACGAGCCTCTGACAGTAAGTCAGAGCCTTCCCGGGATAGATGGAGTAGTGATTGTAACCACTCCTCAGGAGGTAGCACTATTGGATAGCCGCAAGTCGATAAACTTCGCAAAGACGATTTCAGTTCCTGTCCTTGGGGTAGTTGAGAACATGAGTGGATACACAATAAGGGGCAAGTCTGAGCCAAACTCCAGTGTTTCGGTATTGGGGCCCGGGGGGGCGCCTCATGAGTGCAAGTCAGATGACGATGGCAATTGGCAAGTAACCCTTGATGTCTTCAAGTCGGGCGGTGGAAAGGACGCCTCGACCGAGATGGGCGTGCCATTCCTAGGGGCTCTGCCCTTCGATCCGGGAATAGTCAGAGGGGGAGACGATGGGGTGCACAGGATTATCGCAGAGCCCGAGGGGGACACGGCTAAGGCATTCGAGTCTATTGTCGAAAGAATCTCTGAGCAGCTCGACAAGGGTTCTGACCGGTCTCTAAGAATCATCTAAAGGCCCACTTTAGCGTCGACTTGATGACATAGGCTCATCCCGACAAGGGCGTAATGGTAGCTGATACAGGGATATACATCACCTGGGTGACCGGAGCTATACTGATCAGCATCGCCATGATTCCGATATTCAAGCCCCCCTATGCCAGAATCAGCGCTGACGGGTTCATCGACATGTTCAGGCGTTACTGGGCACATATGATAGTGGTCTTCTCGGTGTACCTGTGGAAGGACGTATTGGATGGACTCGACCGTGTCCTCATGGCAAATACCCAATTAGACATGACCTTCCTAGTTTACTCAGTCGAGGGTGACTCGGTTCTTTGGGTCCAGGAAGGCTTGAGAAGTGACTTCCTTGACGTTGCAATGACTCACTTCTATGTTATGGGATTCATGACTGCGACTTTTTCGGCTTTCGTCTATCCCATCTACTTCGATGACAGACACATGGCTGACAGGGTCTCACTTTCCATGTTTTGGGTTTACGTTCTCGCGATACCTTTCTACTTGTTCCTGAATGTCAAGGTGACTGGAAACTATGTTGAAGGGATGGAGACTATAGCATACGACCTAACCCCAGAGATACACAACTGGTTCAACAGGATTGATCCTTTCACAAATGGGATGCCTAGCCTGCACATCGGTCTTCCATTCGCAATCTGGCTATCCATGCACAGGTGGGATGAGGATGGGAGGTGGGCTAGGTACAGAACTTTCCTACTAGGATTCATACTTCTTACTTCGATTTCCATTGTATACTTGGGAATTCACTGGTTTGTGGACATAATCGGAGGGATGGTGGTAGCTATTTTGGCAGTGAACATAACATCGAAGACTCATGAGCCAGTTTGGAGATTCGCTGACGAGAGGCTATTCACACGTCGCCTAGCGAGAACCTTGGACGACCCCTGGGGTTCTATGAAGCGATCTCTACGCTCTTCATCGAAATTAGTGGACCCATTCAGAGAGCCAGGAAAGAGTCAGACAGGGGCCCTGATTATCGGACTCCTTGTGCTTACGGGTTCGGTGCTACTCTGGGACGTCACACATCAGCGAATCTCAATCGAAGAAGCCGAGTCTCCGACATCTGCATCCGGGTCCGGGGAGTGGCTTGTTTGGGTCGAGGATTCGGATGGTGAGGTGTCCATAACTGCAGGAAACGTGTCATCAGGGACAAACAGGAGTATTGGAGGCCAGCAATGGCCAGATCCGCCGGAGGTGGTTACATCGGGAGAATCCTTCGTGGTTTTCAATGACCACAGGTTCGACTACTTCGAGCATGATGGGGGGGCTGGAATACTTCATCCCGTCCTAAGTGAGGACTCCGGAGAGCCAATTGTGGATATTGCGATCGCTATGGACTCAACCGGGCAGAATCATCTTGCTATGTTATTTGGCAACCAACTCAAGCTAATTGACACACAAGATGGCTCAACTGAGACATTGCTATTGGAGGCTAACTCATCAGTAGTCGCCTCTTCAGGCCCTCTAATCGCTATTTCAGAGCTTTCCGAATTCGGACCTCTTGTAAACATCACTTCCATTGAGTCCGATCTAATCATCACCATCCCACTCGACCCAAGCTCTTCAGAGAGAACCGACCAGTCCATAGCAAACTCCGGAGTAGTCCTTGATTTTCATAACTCATCAGTTGTTGAGTTGGTTATGGACGCAAACTGGCTAGTTGCAACAGTAGACGTAGGCCCTTTCAATCGTACAATTCTGGTTGATACAATTTCGATTAATCAGACCCACATCTCAAATCCGCGTTGGGACTCGTCATCCCCCAGCGTTGGAAACGGTAAGGTCGCATTCCTCCAGGTTACAAGAGACGACCTGTCAGTATCTGGCGAAGGAGAAGATAGGAACAATGATGTTTACGTCCATGACCTAGAAACTGGGGAGACAGTACAACTAACATTCGACGAGGAAGTCGACCAGTCACAGCCCCAGATTCTCTTCGAGAGCCTTGCTTGGATCCAGAATGATGACGAAGACGACAAGGAGGTTGTCCTACACCTATTCACAGACACAATTGAGCCTAGGAACTCCCTTTTGCTCCAGGCCTCAATCTTGGCACTCTTGCCATTGATATTTCTATGGGCGCTCCAGACCTATGGCGAGGAATCCCGAGTCACTCGGCGAGTCTGAACATCTCATCCAGGCTCTTTGATGCCCTTCTGATGGTCTCCTCGTTCAAATCCACAATCTGCTCCGGATAAGGGTCACTTAGTGCTTGCAGGATGTCCTCTAGCTGAGTCCTCTTCATGTGTCTGCACATTACGCAGGAACCTATCAGGTTCAGGTGATCTTTCGTCTCTGCGAGAATCCTGTCTGCAGTGCCACATTCGGTGATAAGCATCAGGTCCCTCTTTCCCTCGCTAGCCAGCCTAATCGCTTCTTCCTTTAGCAGCTCGCTGCTTCCCACGAAGTCACTCTCATTTAGGACGTCAGAATCGCACTCAGGGTGACTGAGAACATGTAGGTCTATCCCATGTTCAGACATGTTTCCTTTCCAAGTTCTGATTTTCTCACCTGTGAACTCTGCATGAACCTCGCACTCTCCATCGAAGATAATCACCTCCTTCTTCCCCCTGAGCGAATTCTGCAAGTGCCTCCCCATGAATCGATCGGGGACGAAGATTAGCTTGTCACCCGGGAGCCTCTCGCATATTCTCAGATAGTTGCTACTCGTCACACAGACATCGCACTCAGCTTTCACAGCAGCGCTGGTGTTGATGTAGCAGACAACCGGGACGCCGGGAAATCTCTCCTTTAGTCCAATTATATCCTCAGCGCCGATCCCATCACTCAGTGAACATCCTGCATCTGGAGATGGATGAAGCACCTTCTTGTGGGGGCTGACTATCTTGGCAGTCTCAGCCATAAATCGAACGCTGGAAAATAGGATAGTCTGTTGGGGGGCATCTCTGGCCTCCTTGGAAAGTGCGTAGCTGTCTGCTACAGAATCAGCTACGCCGTAGGTGATATCTGGAGTCTGATAGGAATGTGCTATTAGGAACACGTCCCTTTCCTTCTTCAGCCTGTTAATTTCTAGAGTCATGGGCGCAAGAGACCTGCAGATATCAATGCTCCAGCGCATTGGCTGCTTGATGGCGTACTGAAGCCTAATCGCCTCCCCTTCTATCTCTGACTCCGAATAGCCGAATGTCCCCACTACTCCACGAGGAAGCGGGGCCGCAGGCATGTCCAGAACCATGTTGACCAGTCAATCGACAGAGTGCAACCGCTTTGAAGTCATCTAGCATCGGGTATGCATGGCAGATGGTCAGGTTCCGGCGTGGAAGCCAGATGAAGTAATCCACGAGGGTGCGGAAGCCACTGTTACCGGGGGCTCTTGGATGGGCAATAGAGCTGTTCTGAAGGTCCGAAGGCCCCGGAGTTACAGGCACCCCGATCTAGACCGCAGGCTTACAAGGCAGAGGCTAGCAGCTGAGGCAAGGATCCTATCTAGGCTATCCTCCGAAGGCTTTCCCTCTCCAGACCTAATGTTTCTGGACCAGAGAAACTCGTCAATTCTGATGTCCAGGATTGAGGGATCACCCCTCCATGACCTCCTAAAGTCGGGAGAAGCAGGTCCACCCCAATTGACTCAGTTAGGCGCTCTGATCCGAAGCCTCCACGAAGTTGGAGTCTCCCATGGGGACCTTACTACACACAACGTAATGGTTGGCCCACACGGCAATCTACATCTAATCGATTTCGGCCTTTCAAGACAGTCCCCCGAACTTGAGCAGCTCGGTCTTGACCTCCAGGTCCTAAATGAGTGCCTAGGTGCTAGCCATTCCGCAATTCCAGATGGAATGGAAACCGTCTGTGACGGGTATCTGGGTGGAGAGAGCGAGGAATCTGAAGTACCAACCGCCCATGATGTGGTCGAGAGGTTCCGAAAGATCACTGGAAGAGTCAGGTACCATGGATAGTGAAGAAATGGAAATTCTCTTCGCGACAGGAAATTCTCACAAGGTTTCTGAGGCGTCGGAAACTCTAGCAAAATTCGGATATTTGGTTTCACAGCTGAAAATCGATGGGCAGGTCCCAGAATTGCAAGAACCTCAAGCAGACGGAATAGAGGAAGTTGCGCTGTCTAAGATCATGCAGGCCCGGGAATTGGTCAGCGGGACTGAAATGGAGAAGTCTGCTATTCTTGTTGAGGACTCGGGGATTTTCATTGAGTCTCTCGATGGTTTCCCGGGCCCATACTCGTCCTATGTCGAAAGAAAGATCGGTCTTGGAGGTATTCTCAATCTGCTCCGAAAGGAGGGAAATAGAAGGGCCGAGTACAGGGCAGTAGCTGCAATCTCACTTGAAGGAGAGACGATCAGTGCTAAAGGGGTGTGCTCTGGAACGATTTCTGAGGAAATTTTGGGAGGAATGGGCTTCGGGTATGATCCCATTTTCATTCCCGATGACGGGGACGGGCGAACCTGCGGGGAGCTTTCTCCAGTTGAGAAGTCTGCGATCTCGCATAGAGGTAGGGCGCTAAAGGCGCTTTCAGAACTCCTCAATCTCCCGTCAAAGTGAATAGACGCGCTCCTCCGTGCAGGTGTGTAGCATGGCATCGGCGGCGACTCGACTTCTTCTTTGGGTGACTACCATAGCCTCGGTACCGCTCTACTTTGTCCTTATTGTCCCTGAGGGCCTTCTAATGCAAGTAGCAGGAGGGGTTCTGATCCTTCTTCTCGTCTCCCTATTGCTGTTCACGGGTCGGCGGCCAATTCCCGCTGCTCAAACTAAATCGCCTGTAGTCATAGAGCAGGGCTCGGGTTTCGGGGACATCGAACTGCCACCAGCAGTTCTATCTGAGGAGAGTACCGGCGAAATCCGGGACGCAAAGATCCGCAGAAGCAGGGGGAGGAAAACCTCTCCCGAACCTCCCCTACCTGCACAGTCTGAACAACTCCCCCCTCTGCCATCGCCAGTTTCTATGGATGAAGGGCCAGTACTAGTTGCCCCGGGAGATGATGTCGAGGGTGTTGCAAGGGTACACGTGGCTAGTTCTGATCCGGAGCTGCAGGCGGAGGCGGAAGTCGACCAATACCTCGCTCAGCAGAGAGCTAGAAGGTCGGTATTCAGAGAGAGGCTGTATCACGAGAGGAGAATCGAGAAATCCAAGAGGCTTGCAGAGCAGGCAAGAAAGTGGACCGATTTGGAGGACGGGGAGGACCTGTCCACCTTGACAAGTATTCCTGGACATGGCTTGGCAGTGATGTACGAGCCAGAGGACCCCGATCCAACTATTCCCCAAGGTGTCTCTTATGTCAGGATAGACGATGAGAGGGTATTGAAAGTCAGAATTTCTTTGGACGTTCCCGGAAGCCCAGATTCAGTAGAGGAACTGGAATCCGAACAGCCGATGGACGAGTCTCCCATGCCCCTCCCCCCGGCTCCAGGGGTGGCAATGCCCCCGCCACCTCTACCAGACCTGCCGCCTCCAGTTAGGCCAGACGAGTAGATTAGTGATACGTTGAAGCGGTGTGCCTCCCTCGCTGTGACATGGCTGCTCAGGTCCTGATTGTGGAGGATGTAAGCGTTAAGGGATCTAATCCGGCAGGAGGGGTCATCTCGGTCTGGACACTAAACCGCCCAGACAAGCTAAACGCCCTAAACTCACAGTCTCACTCGGCAATCAAGGACCAGTGCGTAAGGGTAGAGTCGGACGATAACGTCCGGTGCGTAGTAATCCGTGGGGCCCTCCCCGAAGAGCAGCCAGAGGAGGGGAAGAGGCCCAAGCCGCCAGCCTTCGCCGCCGGAGCGGACATTTCTGAATTCGTCGGCAAAAACGCTGACGACGTGCGCGCGTTCTTCGAGGACAACGCGTGGGAGGCAGTATGGAACATTTCCAAGCCAACCATAGCTATGGTGGACGGATTCGCCTTGGGGGGTGGTACAGAACTGGCCCTTTCATGCGACATCAGGATTGCATCCGACAGGTCAAAATTCGGACAACCAGAGATTAACCTAGGCCTAATCCCCGGAGGAGGCGGGACGCAGAGGCTTTGCCGGCTAATCGGGTACGGCAAGACAATGGAGATAGTTCTCTCTGGAGGTATGATTTCTGCCGAAGAAGCTCTTCGCATGGGTATAGTTAACAGACTCGTATCACCAGAAGATCTAGATTCATCTACAATGGCGCTTGCAGAGGAGATTGCCCGCAAGTCACCATACGTCACAAAGGTAGCCAAGCGAGCAGTGAGGGGGGCATTAGATCTCCCCTTCTCAGAGGGTGTGCTCATGGAAAGGTCCGAGTTCGTCGCTTTGTTCGACACTGAGGACAAGGAGATCGGGGTTCGAGCGTTCCTAGAGAGGTCAGACCCAGAGTGGGTAGGTCGATAGATATCTAACTCAGGAAATTAGAAACGACTCTCTGGAGATTCCTCTGCTTAGTGGGATCAATTAGTAACCATCCTGATTGGGAGCCAGTGGCAATCATCTCCTCTTGTATCGCCCTAATCCGCCCAATGTTTCCGAGATAATGATCCACCTTCTTGCCATTGTGCTTCTCCCTGTTTACAATCATACTTCTGTGCCTTTCCTCGTCCGCCACGTACAGGACGATCCCTGCCGCTGATCCCCCAGATTCTCTCCAAGAATCAATCAATTTCCTGTTGGGGTAGAAGTGCACCCCTTCCATCAGGAGGTCAATACCTTTCCCCAGAGCCCTTGAGATAACGGCCTGAACTGCATCATGGACAGCATCCACAGCCCCTCTCCAGTCATCTTCTGCTGAGCCACCCGCATCCTCAAATGAAGATCTGTGCAGTGCCGGTCTTTCCAGGGGGGAGTGCTGGGTTCGCAGCACTTCCCTCACTGTATCTGTGGCAGCAGTCTTCCCGAACCCCAAAGAAGACCTCAGCTCGGCTGCCATTGTCGACTTACCTACCCCGCTGGTCCCAGTGATAATCAGAAGCCGAGGCACCATCGGTCCACCTATCGCTGGATTGATTTGATCTCTAGGAACTCCTCTAGCCCATGGACTCCGAGCTCCCTTCCTAATCCAGATCGCTTGTAGCCTCCGAAGGGAGCAGTCACGTTGAACGCACCGCCGTTTATGCTTACTTGTCCAGTGCGAATTCTTCTAGCCACACGAATTGCCCTCTCCTCGTCCCCCGACCAGACACCACCTGAGAGCCCGTATTCGGAGTCGTTTGCCAGCTCTATCGCTTCATCCTCACTTGAGTAAGTGGTTATCGAAAGTACCGGTCCGAAGATTTCCTCTCTGAAGATTGTCATGTCAGGGGTAACGTCTGCAAATACTGTTGGCTTTACGTAGAAGCCGCATTCTAAACCATCTGGAAATCCTTCTCCTCCTGCAACTAGGGTCGCCCCTTCCTCTATCCCACTCGAGATGAATGAAGAAACACTCTCCTGCTGCCTCTTGGAAACGAGCGGCCCGCACCGGACCCCCTCCTCCATGGGGTCGCCTACTGTGTATCGCCCTATCTTGCTGGAGATTACGTCTATGACCTCGTCTCTGGAATCCTCCGGAATTAGAAGCCTCGTCAGTGCAGAGCACTCTTGGCCAGAGTTCCCGAAGCAGGCGTAGATTGCTGACGATGCCGCCCTTGGGATGTCTGCGTCGTCGAGAATGATGTTCGCGCTCTTGCCACCAAGTTCCAGTGTAACCCTCTTCACGGTGGGTGCGGCCAGCTCTGAAACCCTCACTCCCGCGTTAGTGGATCCGGTGAAGCTGACCATGTCAACCCCCGGATGGCTAGACATGGTCTCTCCGATCTCCCTACCATGTCCGGAGACCAGATTGAAAACCCCACTTGGAAGTCCGATATCGTCCATAATATCGGCTAGTGCGAATGCATTCAGCGGGGCTTCCTTGGACGGCTTCAGAACCATAGTGCACCCTGCAGCAAGAGCAGGTGCTACCTTCCCAATTATCTGATGCAGGGGGAAATTCCAGGGAGTGATCATAGCGACCACCCCTATCGGTTCCTTCACTACTAGAGAGTTCCTGACCTCTTCCTCCCAGACGAAACCTTCTAGGATTTTGGCGTATGATCGTGTTACTACTCTAGGAGTGCCAACCATAGCCATCCGAGAGTAATCGATGGGAGTACCGACTTCCGAGGTTATGAGGTTAGCTAGGTCCTCTGACCTATCCTTGATTACTCCGGATAGCTGGTTGAGTAAATCCGCCCTTTCTTCGACGGAGGAGCTAGACCAGGTGGGAAAGGCACTCTTTGCTCCTTCAACTGCTGCATTGACGTCCATCTCCCCCCCAACCGGAACGGATCCTATTGTCTGTTCAGAGGATGGATTGATCACTTCAATCGTTCCATCACCGCTTGGCTCCACCCATGTTCCGTCGATGTAGAGGTGCTGGCGGTCGTGCACGTTTGACCCAAACTGCGTCTTCTTATGATATTCATGCAATTCAATAGTCCATGCCCTCCCCCGGAGTCATGCCTGTTTCCACTGACAAGCTCGACGGAGGCGTTGCTCTGGTTACATTGTCTCCCGCGGCATCTTCCAATACATTCTCTCCGATCAACTTCGTGCCACTGGTAGCGTCTCTTGAAACCCTCTTGGAAGACCCATCCTGCAGATCAATAGTGCTGACTGGCTCGGGCAGGCTCTTCTCGGTAGGAGGTAACATTGACGACTTTTCAAGGGGGATTGAGGACGGAACAATCGGGCAGATAGTGAAGGAGATGACGGACAAGCTCCACCCTCTACTACTCCGAATACGGACATCTGACACTGTTTTCGTATGTGCCATAAACGGCTCAGCAGCTGGAGGGGGGCTAGGGATTGCGCTTTCAGCGGACTACAGGGTTTGTGCACCAGAGGCAAAGCTTGCTTCGGCCTTCTTCTCGCTGGGACTTCCCCCTGATGGGGGGATGACGTGGATCCTGCCTCGGCTGGTCGGCAATCAGGCTGCTAGGAGGTTCTTCTTCGATGGTGAGACATGGTCAGCGGAACAGGCCCTCGAAAACGGCGCAGTAGACGAGATCATCGAAGGGGAAGCTGTTGTAGAACGTGCTTTGGAGGTCGCCCGAAAATGGGGAAGTTGGTCCGAAAACAGCAGGAGAGGCACGAAGCAGCTTCTAGATGCCTCAACATCCACGTTCTTCGAGACTCAGCTACAGTTCGAGCAGTCCCTGATGGTAGCCTCATCCCAGACCAGTGACTTCGCCGAGGGAGTTACTTCCTTCCAGGAGAAGAGGGACCCCGAATTTGCTTTCAAAGAGGAGGAATAATTTGACTCGAAGGATTGTCATCATGCGTCATGCAAAGAGCAGTTGGGAAGAGCCCAGCCTAAGTGACCACGATCGTCCCTTGAATAATAGGGGTCTTAGGGACGCTCCAAGGGTTGCGGAAGAACTGAATGATAGGGGCTGGATCCCTGACCTAATCCTTGTAAGCAGCTCAAAAAGAACAATACAAACTCTGGATGGAATGTCCCATTGGTTGGGAAGCATCCCTTCGGAAGTCAGACAAGGGATCTACCATGCCAGCGTCCACGATCTTCTCTTGGAGCTAGAGGATATGGTGGATGACGGTACCACGATGATTCTTGGTCACAATCCCGGGTCCGAGATGCTGATCAACCACCTAACCGGTGAATGGCACACGATGCCGACGGCCGCTGCCGCACTTCTGACGGAATCAGGTGGAATGTGGGCCGTAGAAGATGTGATCCGCCCGAAGGAGATCTAGCCTCGGGGGTGCTCTGGTACCTGGTCCGTCCAGTTGGACATCTTGTTCAATGTGATTGTCACATTCGTGACCTCCCCGTTCTCCCAGTAGTCAACTGCGACAAAAGTTGGTCTATTTCCAACAATCTCCCAGCAGGTCAGTGTACGTTGAAGTAGAGTTTCGTAGTCATTGACATCGTTAGACCTAACCGGGTCCCCCTGCCCGTAAATGCTGCTAAGCCAGTTGTTGAGGTGCCATACCGGCTGATGACCGTCGCCCCTACCTACTCTGCAGGACATCTCACTCTGTTCTCTTTCCCCATACGGCGTGTCCCAGCTATGGGTCCAAGCGTGATGAAGCCAGGGGAATCGTTCGTCGTAATGATAGTCCCAGAAAACGACCAAGTTTGTCCCATTGAGCACCATCTCCCCAATGCTGGGCCAAGGCTCTCCGGCGGCATGGACGTAGACTCTGTCAAGCATCCCGGTCTTCTCGAAAAGATTCTCCACATGCTCGCCAGGTACGTAGTTCTCCAGCAACAGAGAAACTACGTCACCGGTGCTGTTGTTCATTAGCGAATTTAGTTTTCTTAGCCAGGCGAAGGCGTCAACTTCCGAGTATACGCATGGGTAGAATAGCGTAGAATCGGGATCACCATGGCAGAACCTGATGTCCTCAGGACTAGTTTCCTCCTTGGAAAGGTGATGAGTGTCTAGCATGAATGACCTAATTCCACCATCCCACTGGGCTTGAAGAGCAGTGTAGTGGTTTACTGCCATCCAGACTCCGTCCTCGATGGTGGAGAACGAGTTGTGTGTCTCAGGGAAAGTGAAGTTGTCATAAGATCTGAGGCAGTATCGGGGCATTCCGTGACATGTTATTCCGTCTCCTGGATCCTCAGGGTCAAGACCCATTTCTTCCTCCCACCAGTTGGGTAGCCCATCACCATCTTCGTCACCGTTCGGGTCTGGTTCATCGGTTGATGTGCATCCAGGAGAAAAGACGCATAGAAGGAGCAGTGAAGCCAGCCAAGGATGCCTCATTTCCTCATCACATCAGAGCCTCGTGGTGGTTTGGGACAAACGTCTGCTCTGACATCGGGGGCCTTACGTAACCCTTGGCGATCTTCCTTTCCGGTAGCTCAATGGGGGAGGGGGTCAGATCTTCGTAGTCAATCATGGTCAGCAGGTGTTTGATGCAGTTTAGATGAGCATGCCTCTTGATTTCGGAGTTTACGACAAACCACGGGGACTGCTTGGTGTCAGTGTGCGCGAACATGATGTCCTTAGCTTCTGAGTAATCTTCCCATCGGGTTAGTGACTCTAGATCCATAGGACTGAGTTTCCATCGCTTGTGAGGCTCGTCTAGCCTAGCCTTGAAACGTTTCAATTGTTCATCGTCTGACACAGAGAACCAGTACTTGATCAGGATAGTGCCAGATCTCAGTAGCATCCTCTCGAACATAGGACAAGATCTCATGAATTCGTCATACTCTTCTTCGTCACAGAAACCCATCACTCTCTCCACGCCAGCCCTATTGTACCAGCTTCTGTCGAAAAGAACCATCTCTCCTGCCGCTGGCAGGTGGTTCACGTATCTCTGGAAGTACCATTCTGTCTTCTGACGCTCCGTTGGGGCTGGTAGAGCCGCGACCCTAACTACCCTGGGATTGAGGTACTGGGTTATTCGCTTGATAACGCCCCCCTTGCCCGCAGCATCCCTTCCTTCAAAGATCACTACGACCTTGAGCCCCTTTGCCTTGACCCACTCTTGTAGTTTAATCAACTCCAGCTGGAGCCTAAAAAGCTCCTTGCTGTAAGGCTTCTTTGCTATTCTCTCGATATTCTCGCTCACGTCTCGTCCCATGGTCAACAACCGTGCGATTGCCGACTGCGACAAAAGTGCTGTGGTCAGTAACGAATGATTGGAGACTCAGAAACTACAGCCCGGAGACTAGTTCCTCGAGTGAAAAACGGGGATCTTCGGCCATTGTCACTCCGCTGGCTAGGAGGACTCCAGATGTCCCCAGATCCATCGCCATCTTGACGTCAGATCCAGTTTTCACGCCTGCACCGCATAGAACTCCCACAGACTCGGAGACCTCCTTGACTGCGTTTGCTGTCCCAGATACGACTTCTGGATCTGCGCTAGTAACTGACTCACTTCCCCCAATAAGCTCAGGAGGCTCGACGGCCACGAAGGTCGGTTCTAGGGCCGAGAGCGCCCGTGCCTCTTCTATGTCCGCAGCGCAAGCACAAACGCAGAAGCCATCTGGCACTTGTTCCAGAAGCATAGCTACGTGCTCTAGGCTTACTTTGTGCTCTGCGTGATTAATGAGCGTGCCAGCCGCTCCTCTCTCAATTGCCGTCTCGGGGCTTAACCACCCCGTGTTAGAGCCGAAACCGACGGGGTCTAGGTGCTGGCACCAGATCTCTAGATCCGGGGCAGCCCGTACAACGGATGCAAGGTCCAAGGCAGATACTGCAGCTACCAGTCTGGCCGGAGTTTGTATGTCCGTCATAGTCCTCGCTAGGTCCTCTGCAGACATTCCTTGCGCTGTCTGGTATGTCTTGAAGTTGACAACGACAATGCAGTCGCCCACAGTATCCCGAGCAGCCTCGACTCTTTGACCATGACGGGGATTGGTGACACATTGAACTTGTTCTTCAGAAATTAGCGGTGATTCACAATTTCACCTTGAATTATTGAGCCCTCGGGGATTATAGCTCCAATACCAATCAGACTACCTTCGATAGTGCAACTAGCACCTATTTCAGCCCCCTCTAAGATTGCAGAGCCTCTAACCACTGACCTTTCCCCTATAGATGCACCAGCTCCAACAGAGCTTCCAGCAACCTCGCCCAGATTAGTCGAACCCTCGCCAAACCAGGAGTCCCCTTGTGAAGACCCGCTGGAGAATTTCTCCTCCGAAATGCAGACCTGGTTCGCCTCGATAAATGAAGCAGGGGTGCCGGCATCAACGAACCACCCTTCGAATGGGAAACCGTTCAGTCCTCCTGTGGCAGACAGATCCTCGTAGACGTCCCTCTCTATGCTGTGCCGTCCCTCGGGCATCAACTTGAATATCTCAGGCTCTAGAATGTACGTTCCCGCATTGATTAGGTTAGAGTAGGCTTCTTCGATTGGGGGCTTCTCTTGGAACCTCATGATTTTACCCGTCTCAGGAACGTAGTCAGCAACTCCGAACCGTGAAGGATCTTCCACCTCCCATAGAGAGATAGTCGCTAACCCCCCATTGCTCTCGTGGAATTCGAGCATCTTCTCTACCCTTAGGCTAGTGACCAGATCCCCATTGATTACGCAGAATGTTCCTCCAGAAAGATGATCCCTGCAATTTGCTATCGCCCCCCCGGTTCCGAGCGGATCTTTCTCCTCTACAACCACCACCTCGTACGGTAGGGGTAATGCGTTGAAATGCTCGCGCATCTTCTCAATACCATATCCTGCTGCGATTAGCACCCTGTCCACTTGTTCCTCAGGGAGAACATTCACTACATGCTCTATCATCGACTTGTCTAGAATCGGAAGCAGCGGCTTGGGAAAGCTCTCGGTCCAAGGGCGGAGCCTTGTGCCGAATCCCCCGACAAGCACAATCACGTCCACGCCTCACCCAGTATGGAGCCCCCTATCATCGCTTCGCGGCTCCCCTCTGGAAAACGGTCCGCCGCATCGTTCAAGGGGGCCTCTTCAGTCGGCCGACCAATGAATATTCACGAGTACCAAGCGAAGGCCATGTTCAAGGAATCAGGAGTAAGAGTTCAGCAAGGTGTCCACTGCATTTCAGTGGAGCAGGCCCTCTCTGCTTATGACTTATTAGAATCAGAAATTGTAGCCGTAAAGAGCCAAATTCACGCCGGTGGAAGGGGCAAGGGAAACCTGTACTGCCCGAATTCTGGGGAACTGATAATGGAAGGGGGAGTCAAGGTCGCTTCCTCAAGAGAGGAGGTCGAGGTGTATGCCTCAAACATTCTTGGCCAGAATCTGGTAACAAAGCAGACTGGTCCATCGGGCAAGATGGTCAAAAACCTGTACGTGGAATCCGGTTGCGACATTGCGCATGAGTACTATCTCGCTATACTTGTTGACAGAGAAAGCGAGTCCTTGCTAATTATGGGTTCAACCGAGGGGGGAGTTGACATCGAAGAGGTAGCTGAGAAGGCCCCTGGGGCAATTCACAAGGAGTGGTTCGAGCCTTCCAAGGGACTTAGCGAGGAAAAGGCTGGAAAAATGGCTGACTCTTTGGGTCTGTCAGGCTCTTCTCGTGAGTCTTTCGTGGAGATGGCGGACAACCTCGCTTCCATGTTCGTGGACAAGGATTGCTCCATGATCGAGATCAACCCCCTGGTTAGGGCCGGAGATGGGACTATGGTGGCTCTGGATGCCAAGGTCAGCTTTGACGAAAACGCTTCATTCAGGCACCCATGGAGGGATGCCCTGAGAGACATATCTGAGGAGTCAGAGGTAGAGCTGAGAGCTCACGAGCATGGACTCTCGTATGTTGATTTGGATGGGAACATAGGGTGTCTGGTTAACGGTGCGGGGCTGGCAATGGCCACTATGGACGTAATCAAGATGTACGGGGGAGAACCTGCAAATTTCCTAGACATCGGCGGAGGAGCAGATAGCGAATCCATCACAGCAGCGTTCGGCATAATCTTGGAGGATCCCAGCATAGAAGGAATTCTGGTGAACATCTTCGGCGGTATCATCAGGTGCGACATGGTAGCTAGAAGCATAATCGAGGCCTCTGAGGAGACAGGATTACAGGTCCCACTAGTTGTAAGATTCTCCGGAACTAACCACGAGGAAGGCCGACGGGTCCTCGATGAAAGCGATCTAGATGTCCTTACCGTTGGAACACTGGGGGATGCTGGCGAGGCTATCGTCAGTGCCATTGGTGGTGGTACTCAGTGAGCATCTGGATTGATGAGCAAACCAAGGTCCTGGTTCAGGGAATTACTGGGGGCCAAGGAACATTCCACGCCACTCGGATGGTCGAGTACGGAACGGATATCGTGGGAGGGGTCACCCCGGGAAAGGGAGGCCAAGAAGTACAACTTCCGGGAAGGGAAGTGCCCGTATTCGACACCATGTCGGAAGCCGTCTCAACAACTGGAGCGGATGCTACTGTGATCTACGTGCCTGCGAGATTCGCCGCTCCAGCCATCATTGAAGCAGCCGACGCCTTCCATGAACTGAATGCTGGAGGTCTGATCATATGCATTACCGAGGGGATCCCAACATTAGACATGATTCGTGTCGTGACCCATATCGAGAATTTGTCAGGAGTCAGGCTGATTGGGCCCAATTGCCCCGGGATTATTAGCCCCGGGGAACGAGGGGGCTGCAAGATCGGGATTATGCCGGGCTATATTCATGCGAAGGGCAGGGTGGGGATCATCTCGAAGTCAGGGACTCTAACTTACGAAGCAGTTGCCCAGACAATGGGTGTCGGCGAGGGTCAGACAACATGCGTTGGAATAGGTGGAGATCCGGTTAACGGTACTGGATTCATAGAGTGCCTGGAAGCCTTCGAGCAAGACCCAGAAACTGAGGCAGTGGTGATGATCGGGGAGATTGGAGGTACTGCTGAAGAGGAAGCAGCCGAATGGGCCAAGACGAATTTCTCGAAACCAATTGTGGGATTCGTTGCAGGTGCCACGGCCCCTCCAGGGAAGAGGATGGGCCACGCAGGGGCTATCATCTCTGGTGGCAAGGGAACTGCAGAGGAGAAGTTCTCTGCATTCGAGGAAGCCGGGATCTACATTGCACGTGATCCCTCAAAGATAGGCGAGGCCCTAGTTGCCGCCCTGATTGATGCCGGACTGCGAGAGACTTAGGACTAGTGCAACTCAGCGAGTCATGGGTGACATAGTATGCCGGCAATTTTCGACTCAGAGCTAGACTCTATCCTCGAGGGGACTTCTCGATCGTTCTACCTCTCGCTTAAGGAACTGCCCAAACCAATTCGCAAGCAAGTCAGCCTCCTATACCTGTTAGCGAGAACCTCGGACACTATAGCAGACTCAGAAGCAGGGGATTTCCAGACTCGTTTGATATGTCTGGAGGCTTTCAATAAGTTCTCCCAGGGAAACTCGGAAAAAGCCCCAGATATATCCGAGTTAGCCAAGTTGCAGACTAATCCCTCAGAGGGAAGGCTCCTAGAAAGCGTAGAGAAAGTGACTTCCAAAATCGGGCAGTTTTCAGAGTCCGACCAGGAAAGCATAAGACGTTGTCTGGGCATCATTATTGGAGGCCAGATACAAGATATCGACAGGTTCTCCAAATCATCCAGTTCAATATGTTCGTTAGAGGAAGATTCGGAGTTGGATGACTACGCCTACCGCGTTGCTGGCAGCGTTGGAGAGTTCTGGACTAGGATGTCCCTCGACCACCAATTTGAGGCTGACAATGACACTGAGAGTTTATTGTTCGAAAAGAGTGTTAGGTTCGGAAAGGCCCTGCAGATGATCAACATCCTGAGAGATATCCCCTCTGACCTTTCCCTAGGAAGGTGCTACATGCCTAGGAGATCACTAGTTGAACACGGATTAACTCCTGAAGATCTGCTAGAGCCGGGAAACATGGAACAATTCAAGCCACTTTATGACAAGTATCTGGATATCACTGAGTCCCATTTGGAAGCTGCAGTTCAGTACATCGGACTTCTCCCCCACTCACAGTTTCGCCTCAGGGGTGCGTGCATGCTTCCAGTGGTAATTGCTAAGAGGACCACCTCAATGTTGAGGAGAGGCAACGTCTTAGATGCTGAGAACCGGATTAAGATTGATCGCTCGGAGGTCAAAGCCGTCGTTAGGAAGGTGGTTATGGCAATTCCTTTCCAAGGAATGAGCAAGAATCTTCTAGGGGATTGAGTAAGGAAATCCGGGCCAGAAAACACTCCGTAAAATACGAAGCAGAGTACTGTCGCAGTCGCGAGACCTTCAAGTGGGCCCCAATGCCGCCCGATTTGGGAGCGACATGGTCCAGGGCGAGGAATCCAGATTATACACCTCTTCAAGCGAGGCTGGGGAAGAACCGCTTGCCCCAGGCCCCCAAGATGGCATAGATGAGCCCATAGACCTGATAAGGGCAGCAGTAGATGTCACGAAGGAAGCCGCTCGCGCAATCAGCATTACAGCCTTGGAGGCAGTGAGGGAGGGGGCACTATTCATGGGAGCCATCGGCTCAAGGGGGGAGCTCGTAGACCCCTTCAAGCACATAGACGCTGCAATTTGGACGGAGCCAGACATTCCTCTGCATATGATCGATACTTCCTACGAATTCTGCGAGGAGTTAACAAGGAGGGAGGCTGGAAACTTCTACCACTCATTCAAGTATCTGCCAGACGAAAAGAGGAAGTCAATTATGGCGTATTACGCATTCTGCAGGAGGGCCGACGACATTGCCGACGGCGACTTCGTGGACGTCTTCCCGGGAGGATCATCCGACGACCCCGAGTCAATGGCCTACAGAGAAAACATCGAGAGGCTTAGCCCAGGTGTCCCCGTACTAGATAGATCCACATACAATGACAAGATGTCCCAATTGTTCTATTACAGGAAGAAACTGTCAACTGCATATGCCGACATAACTTCCACAGACCCCATCTTCATTGCTCTGAAGGACACCGTCAGGAGACATGGGATCCAGCGACAGCTACTAGACGATATGATTAGCGGAATGGAGAACGACTTTCATAAAAACAGATACCACACCTTTGAGGAACTGTACTCGTACTGCTACAGAGTCGCCTCAACGGTCGGTCTTGTCTGTATCGAGATTTACGGGTACGACGACCATCGGGCAAAGGAGTATGCAGAGTCATGGGGGGTCTTCATGCAGCTGATTAACATAATCAGAGATGTTGCAGAGGACGCCGATAGGGATCGGATTTACCTCCCTCTGGAGGACCTCGCACGGTGGGGTATATCTGAGGATGACGTAAAGAGTGGCAAAGATCTGCTAAAGCACCCTGGGTGGGCTCCATTCGTAGAGGAATACCTGGAGAGGGCGGATGGGTACAGGCAACGGGCCTTCAAGCTTCTATCCCACTTGGACAAGTCTGCTAGGTACTCCCCAGCGGCAATGGCTTCATTCTACCAGTCGATCATGACCAAGATAACTAGGAAGAAAGGTGACGTATTCACCGAGAGGATCCAGCTAACTAAGACTGAGAAGATACTTCTCGCAGCGTACGTATACGTGAGGTACAGGTTCTTTGGATTCTGATGGAAATAGTGGTCGCGGTCGCGATTCGCATGGAAGATGTATTAGTCAGTCGTAAGGAGGATGGGGCATGAGGGTCGCAGTTCTGCTAGAGGAACGATGCAAGCCCAACAGCAATGCGTTCGCTTACCTCCAGAAGTACTCTGCAATGTGCGAAAGGGAGTGCATCCAGGTAGAGGGGAACAAATGCAAGATCCTCGAGTCGGCCTGCCCAGTATGTCTGACCAGAGCAAAGCACTGCCCCGATGACGCGGTGAAGATAATCAACCTCCCAGAGGAGCTAGACACTGACCTTACACACAGCTTTGGCGAGAACTCATTCAGACTATTCAGGCTCCCCTCACCTCGTCAGGACCAGATTGTCGGTATACTGGGACCTAATGGGATTGGCAAGTCTACAGCAATCAATCTCCTATCAGGTTCATTTCGCCCCAATCTAGGGAACTGGAAAGACGCCTCCCCAGAATGGGGGGAAATAATCTCCACATTCCCCAGGGGCGAGTTGAGAGACTACTTGGGCCATGTAGCCGAAGGGGGCGTGAACATTTCTGTAAAGCCACAATACATTGACAAGCTTCCCAAGATTTTCGAAGGGAAGGTTAGGAATCTGCTGGACAGGGTTGATGATCGCGGCGAGGTGGAAGAACTCTCCAAGATGATGGGAATTTCACACATCATCGACAGGGACCTAGCTGCTCTGTCCGGGGGTGAGCTTCAGAGGGTTGCAATCTGTGCCACTCTACTGAAAGAGGCTGACATCTACTTCTTCGATGAGCCGTCATCATATCTTGACATCTATGAGAGGATGAGGATGGTAGGGGTTGTTAGGGAACTGACTGAAAAGGGCAAGAGGGTGCTAGTAGTCGAGCACGATCTGGCGATTCTGGACGTCCTTTGCGACCTAATTCACGTGATTTACGGGGAAAGATCGGCATACGGTATTTTCACCCCTCCGAGGCCAACAAGAACCGCCATCAACGCCTACCTAGACGGATTCCTCCCAGAGGAAAACATTAGGATTAGGGATAAGCCAATCCAGTTCCTGAGGGGACGAACACGCGGAGAGGAGATAGGAACGCCGATCCTGAAATGGGGCGGGATTGAGAAGACATTGGGCGATTTCCGGCTTGAGACCGGGGAAGGAGAGGTCAAGTCCGC
>CEVA01201668.1_pt1 | contig 24240 bp, 31 predicted proteins | sample 361521 | NCBI WGS metagenome assembly CEVA01 (sample SAMEA2622823, study PRJEB7988) | marine metagenome | isolation source: saline water (ENVO:00002010), including
GAGATCGCGGCAACGGTGAGCGAGCACGGGTTTCCCGGTCTGAAGGGGCCGATCCGACGGATCAACGGGTTGCACGTGCCAACGCCCTACAGCCCGACACTGGAGGGCGCCGTCGTACCGCAGGTGGATCAGATCGTAGAGGTGACGCGAGAAATGGTGGCGTAGGTGAGCGCTTACGGTAAGAAGGGCGCACCGCGCTCCTGTGGCGTAAGCAGGGCAGCGCCGTCTGATTCGACCAGGAAGGTCTGTTCGATATGGAGAGAGGCCGTGCCCGGGATGAAGATCGGCGCTTCGAGATTGAGGACCATGCTCTCTTCGAGCGGCAGGTCGGCGGGCTCGTCTATGCAATCGTCTTTGATCCGCAATCTCGTGTCGCCGACGAGGATGGGATAGTCGCGAACTTCTAGACCGATGCCGTGGCCGTGCGGGAAAGAGACCCGGATGTCGTGTTCGCACAGTACGCTCCACATCGCGTCTAAAATGGCGGAGGTGTTCACGCCCGGTCGCATCGCTTCCGAACCGGCCTGGAGACACGCGTAGAGCGCATCGTAACTACGCTGATGACTGTCCGACGGTGGACCCATCGAGAGGGTGAGGCCGCTGTCGGAGCAGCAATAGCCGAAGACGCATCCGTAGTCGACGTAGAGGATGTCGTCCGGAGCCAGTCGGTAGTCCGACTCCGTCGCGATTCCCATTCCGCGCGCGGAGTAAGCGAAGTGGTCGGGTTCGGCGCCCTGGGCGGCGAGTTCGGTCTGGAAGCGTTGTCTCATCTCGAGGAGTGACCCACCCACCTTCGCATCGGCGAGCGCGATGTGCGCCGCCTCCTCCGCGATCTGCGTCGCCCGGCGCAGTCGTTCGATTTCTTCCTTCGTCTTCACCATCCGGATCCATCGTATCAAATTCGACGCGTCTCGCCATTGGACATCCGGCAGGGCGTGCTGGATCGCTTCGAAGGTCGTTGAAGCCAGCGTATCGCGATCGATTCCGATGCGACCGTTAGCGAGGCTCGCGTCCAACAACACGTCTTTAAGCGCATCCACGGGGGAGGCCCCGTAGGGTTCGGTCGTCATCGACGTGTGCAGAGATTTCAAACGATCGGGTAGCTCCACGGGAGGTGCGGAGTGGTCGAGCATCCCTCCCCCGAAGAATCGAATGCGGTCGACTTCCAGATCCATCGCGTTGCAGGCCATGGTGGCGTCGATGGCGAGCGAGGTGTGGCCGGCAGCCGTGAAGACTCCAAAGGAGGGGAGCAGATCGGCACTGCCGCCAGGGCGAACCATATACTCCTTGAATTGTCCCGCGAGCCAGGAGTAGTAGCCTGTAACGTAGGTGACGTTGACGGGGGATGTGGCGACGAGCGCGTCCAACTCGTAGCGTTGGAGACAGTCGATGGCGCGCGGTTGGTTGATCATTCAGTTTACGCTTTCGAAACGGAAGTACTGCATCGGCCACGTCCCCGAATGCTCGCAGACGTATTCTTCGGACGTCTGCGTGTACGCGCTACCGGTGTAGTCGTCGATCACGTTTGCCCAGAAGTGAATCGCACTCTCATTCTCGTCGATGACCCGGACAAGCCAGGAACCGGGATATCGATTGAAGAGCAGATTGGCTGCCCGACGGCCGATTCCCTGTCGCTTGAACTTTCGCAGGACGAAGAACTTCTGGATCTCGGTTCTCTCCGGCTCGAGCGGGTAAGGATGGACGCCGGCAAACCCCGCAACGACATCCGATTCATAGATGAGGTAGGTTGCGTGACCGGGTAACCCCCAGGATTCGATGAACTTGTCACACCTCCCGTATTGGCCCTTCCGGTTCGGTCCCCAGCTCATATACTCCGACATATCGTAGCTGTGTAGTAGGGGATGAGGTTGTGGACGTAGTCCTTCTGGTCCTCGGTGGCAATGCGGATCTCTGTCGACATCGATTTTGTGCCCCCAAAGCGCCGTCACACTGAGCCCTTCGACTTCGCTCAGGATAAACTTCGTTGAAGTGTCGGTCCTGGCGGTAAGGTCTACGGCTATCGTCGGTCGCCGGTGCCGAATCCGCCGTCGAAGAAGGTCTTCAGGCCGGGGTTCTCCTGGATGTAGTTCTTGAGCTCCAGGACGATGTTTTCCTGAAGCTGAATGCTGAGACCGCCGTCGACGGGGAGCACGACGCCGGTGATGAAGGCTGCTTCCTCCGAACACAGGAAGGAGACGGCGTTGCCGATGTCGTGAGGCGTTCCCGTGCGACGGACGGGATACTGAAGCTCCTCCAAGTGGAACCCTTCCTCGTTCGCCACATCCTTCCACAGCTTTTCGAGGTTCTCGGTGACCATATGGCCGGGGGCGATGGCGTTGACGGTGATTCCCAGCGGGCCGAAGTCGATGGCCATCTGTCGGGTGAGACCGTTGACGGCTGCCTTGCCCGTTTCGTAGACCATCGTACCTGCGGCCTGCAGCAGTCCGTGCACGGAGGAGATGTTTACGATGCGGCCGATCTCACGTGGTGGCGGATCCCCGTGGCGAAGACCGTGACCCTCCCAGGGTCCGGGGTCGTAGTCTTCCGGGGGACCCGACGCCTGCATCGCGGGAACGGCATGCTTGGCGCCGAGGAAGTGGGCCATCACGAGAAGGCTCATCCCCTTGTGCCAGCTCTCGACTGTTGTTTCGAGGGCGCTTCCATCCTGGAGGCCGATGACGCCGTAGGCGTTCTGCACGAGGATGTCGAGGCGACCGAATTCGTCGACCACCCGATCCACCATTGCTTTGGCTACTTCTTCCGTGGAGACGTCCCCGACCATCGCGGATGCGGCCCCACCGTTGTCGAGAATGGTGGCGGCGCGGCTATTGGCTCCCGATTCATCGATGTCGACGATCAGAACGCGAGCGCCATCCGCCGCGAGTTTGTCTGCGATGCCGCCGCCGAGTCCGGTCGCACCTCCCGTGACGATGGCGACCTTGCCTGTGAGTTGTGCCATAGCTAACTCCCGTCTCAATGGGCCCCCCGGTCGCCCTTCGATACAACCTCCATAGGTTGTGGCGAAGTCGCTTCGCTCCAACCACTTTCCGATGAGGTCACTCAGGGTGACCCGTGGGTACTGACCTGTCACTCAATCTGTTCAGAACTGTCGTCCCGCGTGGCGATAACCGGTAGCCCGTTCCAAGGCTCTCCGTTAATCCCAGGTTCTTGAGCTTCCGTACTTTGATCTTGAACTTGTCGCGTTCCTGGTCGACCTGAGGGGCGAGATCACCGGCCCGAGTCGCCTCATTGTCGCGGATGAGACGGAGATAGGCCAACGTCCACGGACCGGACTTGCTGGCCTTGTCCAGACGGCCGAGACGCTTTTCGAGGTCGTCCCATTCCGCGCCTGAGAGATCTTCGTTTTCGCGAAGGGCGATGCGCGGGTCTTCTCCGGCGCGATGAAAAGCCACGCGGTAGACGTCCCCTTCACGTCCCTCCAGATCCTTCCGCAGATCGGCGACATCGGAGTGGCCGGCCTTCCTGGCGTCCGATCGTGTGATCGACTTTTCATCGACGATGTCGACGGCGTCAATGCCGAGCAGGCCGACGCGCGTCTTGAGCGTGCCGTCCTTCTTCACGGAAGGTCGCCGCCACTTTTGGAAGGCAACCGTCACTTCTCCCGTTTCGATGCGGTCCAACGTAAGTCTTTTGAAGAGCACGGAATCCTCAACGCTTTCGTGCGATGAGGGTGATCAAGGCCATCTCATCATCAAAGGTATCCTCGAGATTCCGACCGAGCACGTTCACGGCGTCAGCGAGTCCCGCCTGGTATTCCTCTTCCGAGATTGTCCAGAGCTGCGAAGCGTCCCGGTTTCGGAACTCGTCGAGAAGGTCACTGTGACGGCGGGCCTTGCGGTGGTATTCGATTTCGACCGTAACCTCGAATCCACGACTGGACAGTTCAGATTCCATTCGATCCCCTGGCCAGAACCGGTCCAGATCGTTACTCCGTGCGGTTGGGAAGAAACGATAGTAGACCCAATGGGGCATTCCCGCGGGGGTAACGTTGGTGTACGTCAGGTATCCACCGCGTTTCATCGTTCTGGCGAATTCGTCCAGGGCCATCGGCTTGTCGGTGATGGAATGCAAAGGACGTGTAAATAACGTCGAAAACATCCGTCCGGAACGGCATACGCTCCGCCGTGCCTCTTCCGAAGTGAGCCGTCGGGACCTTTGGTATCGCATAGTCGAGCATCTCCCGCGAAGGCTCCAGACCGAACCAGACGATGTGGCGATCCTTGAAGCACTCTACCTGAGCCTCGAGATAAATGCCCGTTCCACATCCCACGTCGAGGATGCAGAGGTCACGATCCATCCGCTTCCCAGTTGACGATGTCCTGGCACATTCTGCGTCCTCGCTTAGACAACTTCCGATAGAAATCGAGAGGCAGCGGTCGCCCGAAGCCGGGCCGCTTGAACCACGACGCATAGTAGCCCACGGAGGTCATAATCCGATTCTCGTCCGAGCGGTTGGCGGTCCCACCGTGCCACGTTCGGACATCCCTGAGGAGGGTTGTGCCGACGGGCGCGCAGACAATCGACTGCTTCCAATGATCGGGCTCGTTCTTGAGTTCGGGCGGTCGGACCCGTGTGCGCTGCGTTCCGGGAATGAAGCGGATGGCGCCATTGATCTCTTTGAACTCGGTCATCAGGAAGTTCGTGACGATGAACGGGCTGGGTAGGTCGAACGCGCTGACCTGCCCGATCGGGTCGTTCAACATGTCGCGCATATCGGAATGAAGCTTCTGGATCTTCGCGCCGGGCGTGGAGTAGTCGCCGCCGGCACCGGAGCAATGGTAGTCCTGAGTGCCCCAGATCTCGTCCAGGATGGGGAGGAGTGTGGGGAGCTCGATCAACTGCGCCCATTCGGGATGATGAATCTGGGACTCGAAGGAGTAGCGGGCGAAGCCCCGATTGGCCTCCTCGATCGGAATCGCCGCCATCTGCTCCGCAACGACCCGGCGGGCGCCCTCCTGCGCGTAGGCAAGCTGGTCGTCGGAGAGGGCGCCGGTCAGCGCGACGAACCCGTCGCGGAAGAAGATCTCTGCGGCTCTGGGTATGTTGTCTGCGGGTACGAGTTCTATGTCGAGCAAGTCATTAAACCAATTGGATGGTGAGATTGTCACCCCGGTAGTGTTTTAGGCCGGGGTCCACTTTGACTTTCGCGAAGATCAAGATGGATCCCGGCTCAAAGCACCGCCGGGATGACATCCAACTACTCACTGACCAACGCTTCACGTGCACCAGTGGTAGAGACCGGGTCCAGTGTGTTGAACAATGTCGGAAATCTGTGAGCGCATCGTCTGGATGCGGGAGGCATGATCGGGGTGGTAGGCGAGGTTGTCCATTTCGTCGGGATCGATGGAGAGATCGTAGAGTTCGTCGATGTCGTGCCGGTTCCAGACGTACTTCCAGCTCTCGTCGAGAAGCATCGCGTGTGCGGCGAGGTGCTCGTCGGCTCGGCTGTCTCCGTAGATGGCTTCTTGCGAGGCGATCTCGGCGAACACCGGTGCCCCCTCGGGTTCGTCCCCCGATTGGAGGGCAGCTGCGATGGATCGACCGTCGATCGGTGAAGGGAGCGAAATACCTGCAAGGTCGATGAGGGTGGGCATCATGGCGACGCCACCGACGGGCGTGGTGACGTTCTGGCCGGCAGGCAATCCTGCGGGCCAGGAGAGGATCTGAGGAACGCGGACGGAGGCCTCATACATCAGACATTTTTCGACGAAGCCGTGGTCGCCCAACAGTTCCCCGTGGTCGCTGTTGAAGAGGACGATCGTGTTTTCTCGCTGCCCGTTCTGCTCGAGTCGATCGAGGAGTCGGCCGACCTCGTTGTCGATGTGGGTGACGAGCGCATAGTAGTGCCGAAGCATCCGTCGATACTTGTCGTCACTGAGCGATCCGGGAGGGATGCGGAACTTCGATCGCGAGTGGTAGGCGGGTTTTCCATCGAGAGCATCGTGGCGGCTGCCGGGCAGGGGGACTTCGTCTTCGGGATAGAGATCGAGAAGCTCTTGGGTCACGAGCATTTCGGGGTGAGGGTCCTTGACGCCGCAAAGAAGAAAGAAGGGATCGTCCTGTCCGGCGGATGTGTCGAGGAATTCGATCCCGCGATCGATCGTCCAGGTCGTACGATTCTGACGAACGTCGTCGATCTTTCCGAAGGGGAGCGAGTTGGTGCCGTAGCGCTCCTTGTGCGGCCAGTCACGCGCGTAGGGGTTGGAAATGCCTTCCTGTTCGAACCAAGTGAACAACGGGTCGGGCACATCCTTCGGCAGATAGCGATAGATGCTCCAGTCCGTGAAGCCGTGCTGGGCGTGCTCGTCGTTCCCGAGATGCCAGACACCGACGTTTCCACAGCGATACCCCGAGTTGCTTAAGACATCGCTGATGGTCGTGATATCCTCGTGCATCCGGCAGCCGGGTTGGTCGCGCACGCCGGGTCCGTAGTTCCGCATCTGACCGGTGGTATGAGGGTAGAGGCCCGTGAACCAGCACGCTCGAGCCGGAGAACAGACGGGTGAGGCGCAATACGCGTTGCGATAGAGGACGCCTTCCCGAGCAAGGGAATCCAGGTTGGGGGTTCGGACATAGCTGTCGCTGAGGAGACCGAGCGAATCGAAACGCATCTCGTCGCACATGATCCAGACGATGTTAGGTCGCCCGTCAGTCGACATCGATGCGCACCTTCTCTCCTGTCTCTGCGCTCTCGTAGATGGCATCGAGGAGCTTCATGAACCTAAGCGCATCCTCCGGGGAGACGTCAGGTGGCTGCGTGCCTCGGATGGCGGCGGCAAAGTCCGCCACTTCGGCGTTGAAGTCGCCGGGGTCGTGTTCGACGTATTCGTCGACGAACTCACCTTCGGTGAAGATCGACCCGAGTAACCGTCGTGTTCCGGATCGCCTTTCTCCTCCGGGCAGCGAGACGGATTCCGATTCGATCGTTCCGTTGGTACCAAGAATTCGCAGCCCGAGGTCCCAGGCTCGGTCGGACCAAGTGGGGATGACGGAGGAGGTGTCCATCTGAATCGTGATGCCCCCGGCACAGCCGACGAGGAAGCTGACGTAGTCGTCGGTATGGGGTTCGACATCGAGCGTCGTGGGAAATGCGGAGTGACCTGAGGCGAAGACCCACTCGGGTTGTGGGCATCCCATCAGGAACCAGGCCTGATCGAGATAATGCGAGCCGTGTTGGCCGAGTGCGCCCCCCTTGAAGCCGGGGCGGTAGAGCCACTCGCGACCAGCAGTGGGTTCGAAACCGACGCCACGCTCGCGGAAGTGATAGTGAACCCGGGCGTGATACGGCTTTCCGATTTTTCCATCCGTGATGAGCCGTCGCGTCTCTCGATTTTCCGTCACGTGGCGCATGAAGTAGGCATAGACGAGCGTCTTTCCGGTTTCCCGGGCGACGGCGTTGATGGCCTCGACGTCCTCGGCATTGCGACCGTGGGGCTTCTGGACGAGTACGTGCTTGTTCGCTTGCAGGGCCTCGGTCACCATCTCCAGACGAATGTCGGGTGCGGTCGCTACACCGACCGCATCGACCGCATCGTCCTCGAGGAGCTCGCGATAGTCCTTATAGATGTGGGTGACGCCGAGCTCTTCTGCGACACTTTGCGCAAGCTCTTCGTTCAGGTCCGCGACCGCCCACGGAACCGTGTCGTCACAGGCCTTTGCCCCGGCGACCCAGGCTCGACCGACACGACAGCCGATGACACCTATTCGGATGGGATCCAAGATCACCTCTATGGTTCGGTTTCAGACTTCGGGAAGACCGGTCCGGAACAAGCCACTTACGTCTCGTTGGGGTCCTGCCACGGGGAGGGGCGTTCTCTTCGGACTTTCTCGACCCATTCCCTGTGGGTCTGTTCCCGGCCCGGAAGTGTGATGCCTCTGGCCAGCTCGTTGAGGAATGCACGGACCTCTCTGTTCTTACCGCCGATCAGATTGAGACCGCCGGGACGATGTCCCCCGCCCTCGTATTCACCGTGGTATCGGCTGATGAGAATGTCGATCAGCCTCATTTTCTGCTGCGGCGTCGCGGCCTTCGGGAATTCGTCTACATACGCCTCGAGGAACGGTTGCATTCCGCCGGCACTGAGCTGCTTTCGCTTGTAAGTCTTATGATACTCTTTCCAGGGCAGCCCCCAGTCGCAGTCCTCACAGTGGACGAATTCATCCCACTTGTGATCGATGATCTTGCCGCAGACCGGGCAGGGGACGCGACCACGATGTGCGGCGCTGGTGGTCAGGATCGAAATACATCGCGTGAGGATGGCGAATCCGACTTCGTCGATCAGTTCTTCATCGACAATGCCGGCGGCGTCCTGTTCGTAGAGCTGAGCGATCTTGTATCGCTGCACACGCCTCGCCCATTTTGGTTTGTCGTCACGCAAGGTCCTGAACCCGTGACCTCAGCGGATCTCAGCCATCGACCGGGCGCTGACTGATGGGTCGTTCCACCCGATGCGCGCCTATCTGGTCGACGTCCCACAGCTTTGAGAACTTGAAGGCTCGAGGACAATGGCTGAAGGACTCGTCCACTTCGATGAGCAGGCCCTGGAGCTGTCTAGAATTGTCGTCCGGGCTGTGGATGGACATCTCGATCTGACGCTGACGGAGTTCTTCCTGATCGAGGATGGTGACGGTGCCATTGACGCGGACTGTTTCGTCGACACCGGGGATGAGAAAGAGCAAACCGACGTGTGGATTCTGGTCCAGGTTGTGGTAGGACTGGAACAGTCTGTTCCCGGCGACATCGGGAACGATGAGGTGCCGGTCGTCGATGATCTTTACGAATCCGGGCTTGCCGCCTTTGGGTGAGGTGTCACACTTTCCGTCCCGGTCGCTGGTGGCGAGGACGACGAACGAGGAATGGCGGATGTACTCCTGGACGAACTCGGACATCGAATCCCGGACCTTGGCGGCTGTACGGGCTTTGGGTGTGCCGAACTGCTCCTGGAAGCGATTCTGGGGAGTCTCAAGCAGAGGTTCGGTCATCTCAGCTCCTTGGCGAGACGATGAGGCGCGCCGATTCTGAAGAATCGGCGCGGAGAGTACAAGTTTCGCGCGAATCCGGGTCTTTCGTGTAGAAGGCCTTCATCGAAGAGGTTTCCCTGGAACCGTTAGGTCCAATCGTTTCACATGCCCAATCGGGCGACGTTGCCGCGTTTACGAAGCTCGTGCGTCGGTTTCAGGATATGGCTGTCGGCTACGCCCGCGCCTGCCTGGGTGATTTTCACCAGGCTGAGGACGTCGCTCAGGAAGCGTTTCTGCAAGCACACCAGGAACTGGATGCGTTGCGGGCCCCAGCCGCATTTCCTGGATGGTTCCGCAGGATCGTCTACAAACACTGCGATCGCATCCTTCGGAGCCGACCCGAGGGACGTCCGCTGGCGGAGGATGCCGCAACCGAATCCGCCGACCCGTCGGGTCTACTGCTCGAAAAGGAGCGAGGACTCCAGCTCGAAACCGCTATGGCCGGCTTGACGACGCCCGAACGGCAAGTGATTCACCTCTTCTACACCGGCGACTACGACCGAAAGACGATCGCGACCTTTCTCGATGTGCCCGTCTCAACGGTGGACAACCGTCTCCGGACGGCACGCGAGAAAGTTAAGGAAAGGATGACCGAGGTGCAGACACTTCGTGACACCGCCCCTTCGAACGACGACCGATTCGTTCAGCAGGTTCTGCGGAACGTGGAACAGACCTGGTCCTGGTAGGACCGAGCCTACGAGTACGGCCGGGGCGAGCGTCGTGAGGAACGCCGCCAGGAAGCCCTCCACATTGCTCAAGAAGCCCTTTCGCAATACGACATCGAGGCCGGTGGACTGGAGCTTGTGCGAAACATTATAGCTTGTGCGAAACATTATCGTGATCGGCGGACCCCTGGCCTTCCGGGTGACTTCGGGCGATCGGACCTACGCTCTCCACGTCTACAATCCGTCTCCGATGAACGTGGAGAACCCGCTCGGCGGACTGACAGGGATCCGGGATCGAGCGGATGTGCTCCAGTCAGGACTCCAATGGTTCGACGTGCTGAACCGTGACATCGAGCTCTCGGTTCAGGCTCCGATCTCCAATCGTGAAGGCCGATTCGTGACACAGGTCGAGGTCGACACGGGACTCGTCAACTGTGCTCTCCTCGACTGGGTCGAGGTGGAGGAAGTTTCAGAGGATCATCGTCGGAACATCGGCAGGTCGATGGACGACATCCGCCATCTGGGTACCATGCTCGGGAAGATGCACGAGCACAGTCGTCAGTGGGATCCACCCGAGGCGTTCGTTCTGCCGAGGGTAGACCGAGCGAAGTTGAACGCAGCTTTGGTGGTCCTGCGTTGGGCGGCCGAACAGGGTCGACTTCCCGAATCCGACCTTCCGGTTTTGGAGAGTGCGGTGGGGAAAGTGTAGAAGGTGATGGGTGAACTGGGGGAGTCAGGACCTTTCTGGGGACCGATCCACACGCTCATGCCGGGTACTGTTGTGTTCACGGGAGACGCAGCGTGCCCGATCGACTACAACAGCTTCTCGTTCGGGTACTACTTGTTCGATATAGGTTGGTCGTTCATCTGGAACGGGCCTGCGGACAGGCGAAGGGCGTTCCTGGAGAGCGAAAGTTCGTCGACCACGAATGTGCGAGCTACCTTGAGGAAAAGAACTTCCTGTTCGAGAAGGGATCGTGGAGCGACGAAAAGTAATGGTGAAACAAGTGACCACTGACCAGTGCGAAACGGAGTTACCAACGGTTTAGAGGATGACCGTTGCCGTGGAACCAGATGGCGTCGACGATCACGCCGAGTCCGATGCCCATCATGTGGCCGATCATGATGCCGAGGAAAAGAGGGATGCACCGACGGTAAAGCGACAGCGACCCGATCTTGAGAATGATCGTCTTGAGGATCCAGATGACCATGATGGATGAGGCGCTGCTGCGCATGGTGAGGGAGGCGCCAATGGCAAAACCGATCGGATGAAGCGAGAAGAGCGGATTCCAAATACGTAGTCCGATGATCCCGGCCGTGACGAGACCCCCGAAACCCAGCAGACCGACGCGTTGCCAGTCGGTTGTGAAGCTTTTCTGTAGCTTGCCGACGACGACGCCGTAGCTTTCGGCCGCGCCACCACCTGCCCCCTTGAAGCTGCTGGAACCGAAGTTGTAGGCGCCGACCCCGGTGTAGGCTTCCACGAGGGTAAGGCCGATGGCGGAGATGGCTCCTACGCCGCAGGTGACGAGGATCAGAGGCGGGATCCGTCTCCTGCCGGCGCGTTCGATGGCCTGCGCAAGCCGGGGGACGTGGGCGAGCACGGTCATGGCCATGCTCTTCGCATCGCAGTGGATTGTTTGCGTGAGACCGATGGCGGCCGCTGTCTGGGGGTTCACGATGGCGGGTCCAAACAGATGCCACGTGAAGGCCTGCGGAGTGATGGGGCCTCGAAGGAAAACTAGACCGCTCTCGACGATCACACGAGCCAGACCCAGGTAGATGACCGCCAGGCCGAACCAGAAAGCGAAGAGCGGACCCCACATGAATCCGAGCTGCTTAAAAAAGATGACCAGGTAGACGGAGCATCCGACGAACGACCAGAATGCGGCCCGGTAGGACATGAGCTCACCGCTGTCGTCGAGTCTCTTTTCCTTGAAAACCGCCTGTCTGTAGACCATCGCCAGATGGTGTCGGGCAATCCATACCCCCCAGCCTACGAACACGATCATCCCGCCGAACCCCTGCCAGCCGATGGCCGCGTGGAAGGACCCCCACGGATCCCCCTCGCCGATGTCGAATCCGATCCGGTTGTAGATGCCGGCCTGAATGGCGGCCAGCAGATGGAAGAACCAGATGCTGAAGAGCACCTCTGACTTCGTGAAGTAGCCGAACGCGATCGTCATGGGGTGGACGGTGAAAGAGATTGGGGGAAAATCCCGGCCGAGCCGGATCGTCGTGCTACGGAGGATCGGAATCGTGGGCCAACCCGTGACGCTCCATCCCACCATATTCCACGCCAGGATACCGAACGTGAAGAAGAAGCCGATCAGGAACAGGGGCGATCGCAGGAGCGCCCCGAGCGCAGAACCGTCCTCGTCCGAGTCGGTCAGCTCGAGGAGGGCCGCTGCGACGGGGAACGCGAGACGCTCGTTGTCGACCCATTGTTTCCGAAAGATTGTCGACAAGCTGATGCCGGCCGTCAGGAGGGCGACGACGACCGTTCCCCACCAGAACAGGGGCGATAACCAGGGAGCCCAGGGAATCGACTCTCCGGCAGGCAGGCTTTCGTGGAAAGTCCTGACGGCTTCCGCGTCCGAAACGTAGGCCCAGGTGGGCATGGGCGGGATCAGCAGTTCCATCCAGCGGTTTTCGGGCGTCGCGAAATACAGGGGGGTCGAGATCGTTCCGAGCAGATATCCGGACAACCATTCGCCCTGCATCGTGACCGCGACGAGACCCACGCAGCAGACGACGACCAGCTCGCGGGGCGCCAGCCCGATCCCCAAACGTCGGAGGGGCAGATTGAGGAACAGAAGAAAGAAGTAGGGGATGAGAAAGCCGACCGAGATCTGCGCGTAATCCGTGCGGGACGACTGCAATACGAGGCTGGAGTAGACCGGCCACAGGTTCACGATGGCGGCCATGAGGATGGAAATGATTACGGCACGTCGGGTCAATCGAAGGGTCCGGTTTCAGTGTTCAGTCATGAGACCAGGCATGACCCGGTCGAATCAAGGCTGTAGGAAACGAGGGTGAGCCGTGTAAGTCAAGGAGGGAGGTGAGGCCGAGGTGTAGGGGCGCGGTCTCCACTACGACAAGACAGGTCGGCGAGGTCCTACGAAGAACGTGATTCTCTCAGGATAAATTCTCCGGGTTCGAGGTAGAGGCGAAGGTCTGAGAGGATGCCCTTGTAGAGATCGTCGATGGCTTCGGGTGGCTGGTCGACTGGAAAGAACCGCGCATCCATGGTTTCGTCCGTGGTTCTCTCGATCGAGCCTGACCATTCTGAGACGAGAAACTGCACGCTGACCTGTTCGAAGGGATCGCTGTAGGATGTGACGTTGTTCAGGGTCTTATAGATGCCTATCGGTCGGGCTTCGAGGACATCGAGGCTGGTCTCTTCCTTGACCTCACGGGCCATGCATTCGTAGACCGTTTCATCCAGTTCCATACTTCCACTGGGCATGACCCAATCCGAGTTGTCGCTCCTCCTTACGAACAGGATCCGCCCTTCGGGATCGCGAATCACCGCCCGTGGCCCTGGACTCCTTGAAGCCGAACTGTGCGTAGAGCCCCTGAGCGTCGCGGGTGTCGAGCTTGATCGATCGAACTCCTGCGATGAGGGGACATTCGATCGCACACTCGACGAGCCATTTTCCCAACCCCTTGCCTCGATGTGTATCCAGGACGAAGACATCGCAAAGATACGCGTGGCGGGCTTAGTCGGTGACGATTCTGGCGAAACCGATCTGGCGTTCGTCCTCGTAGAGTCCGAAGCAGAGCGAGTTTTCGATGGCCCGTTTCATGACGTCCACCGGCAGTCCGGGTGACCAGTAGGAGCCGCTCACGAGTCGAGCGGAACCGAATGCTCTTTGACGATGGTCGTCTGCTCGGTCAGGGTGATGAAGTTGAACGGCAAGGGCGCCTCCCCATCTCGTCGAGCGGCATCGGATTCCGTTTCGGGCCACAAATTCAACGGCGCGTAGGGAGTCCCGACACTGGCGTAGTGGACGCCATCCCTGAAGATCTGGACACCCCGGTGAATGTGACCAAAGAAGACGCCCCGGACTTGTTCGCTGAGGGGCACCAGCGCATCGTGGAGGTCTTCGCCGTTCAACAGATCGATTTTGTCGTCGTGCCAATCACAATCGAGGTGTAACGGGCAGTGATGCAGGAAGATCGACACGGGCCCGGTCGACGCTTCGATCTGCTCGACCAGGAAGTCGATTTGTCCGTCGGGAAATCGCCCACTCCCGCCGATCTCTTCGTGCGGTCCCTTTGTGTGGAGGACGATCCCTCGCTCGCCCGCGAGGTCGAACGCGTAGGAAGCGAAACCCCCGAATGTGGCCACGGTATCCCCCATCGGCAGGTCACGGACCTGATCGGGATCGTCGTGGTTGCCTGCCGCATAGTAGATGGGGACGCCGATCTTTCCCAGCAGCTGCGTGGCGAGCTCGTAGGCTTCGGGCTCTCCGTCGCCCACGACGTCGCCGGTATGGACGATGCACTTCGGGGTGGTTGGAAGTGCCTTCAGCGCATCGACGAGCCGCTCGAGATTGCGATAGGGGACACGACCGTGGATTTCGAAGGACTTCTCCGGACGGATATGCGTGTCGCTGATGTGGACGATGTAGATGGGATTCATCACAGGTAACCCCCTTTCAATGACCATTGACGAGTGACAAGTGACCAGAAAAACGCAGAACCTATCGTTCTGATTCGGCCTTGAGAGCTTTGTTCATACTTTCGAATCCCTGTCGTGTGTCGGTGTTCAAGCTCTCCCATAACAGGGGGATAAGCAAGCCCCGGAATTTCTCGTAGTGATGAAACCGGGTTCGGTTACCGTCGTCGAGTGGTTCGAGTTCGTAGATGTGTCGGCCGTCGAAAACCCTGGGGATCAGTAGACGCCCGAGCCATTCGAGTTTCTCGGCAGGGCGAACGACAAGGAGGGTCGGTCGGAAAGACATCGACTCCCCATTGGGAGACTGGACGACAATCGTGAGGACGGCTCCTTCCTCCGATTGACCCTCGATGGTGAGGAACGGATTCCAGTCCGCGTGACTCGGGAAGTCCGTGAGTACTGCCCAGACACGCTCCGGTTGAGCGTTGATGTCGATCTGGGTCCGGATCTCCATTTCCCGGACCGTGACCCCGATGAGCAGACACGCGAGAAAGACGAGGCCGACCTTGGAGCCGGGTGATAATCGCACGTCCCAGCGGGAAATAAGGATCGCGTTGGCGGGAGGCAACTGGATGGCTGCGATGACCAGACACGCGGCGCCAGGAGCGATCTGAAGAGGGAGGTTCATCACGCCGACGGCTACGAAGCCGAGCCCGAAGGTCCATCGCAGAATCAGAATGAGGATCGTCATGTGGAGGCTCCTGCAGGATCGGGTTCGGGCGCGATGCGGCCTCCTCGGACCGTCCCCCCTAGAACCAGGCCGGCGCCAATGAGGACCAGATTCTTGACGATGTATTGACCTTCAAGCGTGAGGCCGTGCGGAAACGTGGTCCAGACGATGTCGGGTAGAACCACGAGCGGCAAGGCGGTGCCCGGCATCTGCAGGAAAAGAAGGAGCAACGTGATGCGCAGGAATTTGCCGCAGATGAGACCGACGCCGATGAGGGCCTCCCACGTTGCGAGGACGGGAACGAAGAGATCGGGATCGACGAAGTAGATGGTGTTGCGAACGAGACTTTCTGCGGGGCTCAAGCCGGGGAAGAATTTGAGGACTCCGAGCCACAGAAAGACGATGCCGAGACCGATCCTGAGAACCGTCATTCCGGTCTCGGCCATCCAGTAGGTGATCGTTCGGTCGATGCTGTCGAAGTGGGCTCGGGCGACGCGGTCTTCGGGTGTGGACACTGACGATTCCTCGTGGCTATTCGTGATGGAGCGCCCGGATGGGGTCGACGCACGCTGCGCGGAAGGCCTGCGAGATGACGGCAACGAAGGCCACGCAGACCGCGAGCAGGGCGCTGAAGATGAACGGCGATAGCTCCGTCCGGTAGACGAAGTCGTCGAGCCAACTGCGGGCCGTCACCCAGGCAAGGGGAAGTCCGATTGCGCAGGAGATCAGAACGAGGGTGAGGAAGCTCCTCGACACGAGCAGGACGATACCGGACACGGTGGCGCCGAGGACCTTGCGGATGCCGATTTCCTGCGTGCGCTGCTGAGCGGTGAAGGCCGCCAGACCGAACAGACCGAGACAGGCGACGAATATCGACAACACGGAGAATCCCGTGACCATGGTATACAGCCACGGTGCAAAGGATATGGCCATCGGGCGAACCGGCTCGCGGACGGAAGCCCGATTGAAGTCAGCCATCACACCCACGATTTCGATCGGGGATCGGAAGGTCGCGCCCCGTCGCCACACGATTCGCCTGCCAACCGACTCCTCCAGCGTCCACCCTAACTGCCTCAACGTGGCCTCGTTGACGATCACCTTGCCTCTCGGCGTATCCAGCGACGTGAAGTCCTTTCCTGCCTTGAGTTCGATCCCGTAGGTGTCGAGGTAACTGTCATCGAGATTCTGGATCTCCATAGGATACTCGGTGTCGGGTTCCGTTTCCGGCATGATGATCCGCTGGAGGCCTGTTCCGTGGCGTCCAGGCGTGCGTCGGTGCGCCGTGGCCTTGACCACGTTCGGGTGGGTCAGGAACGAGTGTTTTACCTCCTTGTAGCGGTCGACGAGTGAGTTGGCCAGTCGTCCTTCGAGGCGGCGGTTTACTTCGAAGATGGGGATGGTCACGAGGAAAGAGCGGTCGAATACGGGATCTCGCGATCGAATGAAGTCCATCTGGGTATGTACGACGAGGGTCAGCGCGATCAATCCGACCGTGATCGTGAACTGAGCCGCGACAAGGCCCTTCCTGAGGATGGCCCCACCGAGTTCACCGCTACCTCGAAGGACACGGGCGGCATCGAATCGGGACAGGACGAACGCGGGGTAGCTTCCGGCGGTGAGACCCCCGAGAAAAGAGACCAGGGTCAGGACTGCGACGGCCAGCGGCTCGTTCGACGGCGACAGCGTCTTCCCGGTCAGGGTGTTCACACGAGGGAGGGCGAGCACGACCAGCCCAAGCGCGAGCACCGAGGCGAGAAAGGAGACGACGGAGGCTTCACCCAGGGACTGGCTCACGAGTTGGGTGCGATTCGCTCCGATGGTCTTTCGGAGCCCGACTTCTCGCGCCCGGTTCAGTGCGCGAGCGGTCGTCAGGTTAACGTAGTTTGCACAGGCGATCCCGAGAATGAGCGTGGCGATGGACGAAAACAGATAGATGTCTCGGATGTCCTCGAAGTTTTCGGCGGCCCGCTGGATGCCAAAGTCGGGGATGGACCGCAGGTAGATCTCCGTCAGGGGCTGCAGGCGCCAGGTGTTTGTCTCCCTTGTTTCCTCGCCCATGCTTCTGGCCATGAGGTCGGGGAGCTTGCGGTCGAATGCCGCCGCATCCGGGTCGAAGCCGTACGAAGGTTTCGATCGCGCGCCAGAGGTTGGGTGAGCAGGATGGGAGCCGAACTTTGGAGGGCGGTCGCCTCGTCGCCTCGCACCAGAGGAAGGTCGAAGAAGGACAGCGCGTTCGAGTCGGTCGCGAACGACCATCGATCGAACCCTCGCGCACCCGCGGAGATTGCAATGCGGGGCATCCGTCGGATGCGGATGGTTTCCTCGACTTCGGGGAACTCTGTTTGGAGGGCATCGGCCAGGGCGCCCGACGTGCGCACCGACATCTCCTGGCCCTTTCCTGGGTTGTGGATGCCCCGCAGGATGCGGTAGATGCGGTCGGCGCCTGGATGATGACGATCGTAGCCCAGCTCGCCGTGAACGAACAGCGCGATGATGAGACACGCAGTCATCCCGATCGCAAGGCCGATGATGTTGATCAAGGCATACCCGCGGTCCCGACGGAGCGTGCGAAGGGCGATTTTGAGATAACTGGTTAGCAAGGCAGAAGTGAGAAGTGAAGAGTGAAAAGAAACCCGGCCTCGGAACGACTGACTTTAGCAATTCTCGATGCTACGGCGTCCAGTGACCCCATTCTTCTGTCTTCTTCCACGTTGTGAAACAGGACTCGCATCGACAGAAGTAGCGCATCATGAAGCGAGGCCGGCGGAGGGTGTTGGCGGTTCCGTTGTGTCCAAACAGATGTTGGAAGAACAGGACGTCCCCACGACGAGGTTCGACGATGAGGGGATCTCCCAGATCGAGAGAGGGGATGTCCTTGTTGAAATCGAAGAGGTATTCGTATCGAACGGGATCCGATTCTGCGAGTTCGCGAATCTTCCGATGGGAACCCGGCCAGACGGCTGTTCCCCCACCTCCGGGCTCGATGTTGCTTAGGTAGACGAGGGTGGCGATGCGATACGGTCCAGGAAAGGTGCGGTGCATGTGTTCCTTCGGGATCCCGTCGATGTGCGGCCGAGGGGTGCTGGGTTCCGTGTGCTGTTGGAGCAGATTCTGCGTGTGTACGGTCTGGGGTGGATGCTGCTCGACGCTCTCACCAATCAGCTGCGAGACGGCCGCGAGGTAGGCTGGCGTTGCGCAGGCCATCAAGTCTTCGTCCTGAAGGGCGTTGAAGATGACAACGCCCCTCGATTCACTGAACTCGTGGGCTCCGTCAGGGAGGCGGGACCAGGTGGCTGAATCCTGCGCAGCCATCTCCATTAGGTCCCACATCCTGGTTTCCGCGGCGGCGGAGAGACTGTCGGGGATGAGACCGGAGGCAAGCAGGTACCCGTCTCGGTGATAGGAATCGATCTGGGACTGAGTCAGCATGGATGAGGTTACTCGAGAGAAGAGGCAAACTTGAGTCGATTCCCGAACGGGTCTACGACACGAAACTCTCTCATCCCGTACGGTTTATCCTCCAGGACAGGCTCGAAGTTCGGATCACGGGCCCGCAGATCCGCGCAATACCTATCCACATCGTCGATCGCGATATAGCCTCCGACCTCCGCATTGTTGGGACTCTCCGTCAGGTGAAGCTGGATGTCCTCACCCATCGCCAGACCCATTTAGACAGGTTCGCCGTCAATCTTATAGGCCCAGCCGATCTCGAATCCGAGGAAGTCTCCATAGAAGCTACGGGCTTCTGTTTCGTCTATGATGCGCAGTACGGGCTCGCCCCTGTGCTGTGCACGGGGGCGCAGAATCATCGCAGATACTCGGCATAGCGCCATTCATTTTGCCGACGCTGGTCGGCGCCACCCCCCTCTTTATAGCGTGCCGCAAGTGCCGCGTCGTGTTCCTCTGTTAGGCGTGCGAGAATTTCAGGATCTGCGATGCGGTCGTTCGTCTCGACCTGCCATTGAGTCAATGTCGCGCGCAGTTGGTCTTGAATGTCGACCCGATCGGGATCGCCTGCAAGATTGCGAAACTCATACGGGTCGTTCGACAGGTCGTAAAGTTCTTCGCGAGGTGGATTCAGATAGGTGGCGTATGCCTCCAGGATCCACGGATCGGCACGCTCGATCTCCTCGACCGTCGCGCCGGGTTCCCATTGCTGGTCGGGCCCCGAATAGCTACGTGCACTCGGGCTCGGGCGATCGTCCAGACAGTTGAAGATGAGTTTGTATCGCGCGTCGCTGCCCTGCCCTTCCTTCACCTGACCCGGCCACTTCAGCAGAGAGGGGACTTTCACCCCGCCTTCGTAGCAGCACGTCTTTCCCCGCGAGAACTGATGACCGTGATCGGTCGTGAACAGAACGAGCGTGTCCTCGGACTTGCCGGAACGTTGCAGTGCGTCGAATAAGTGACCGACGGCGGTGTCGAGCCGGCTCACGCAGTTGTAGTAGTCGGCCGTGTGCTGGCGGAGACGCGGGGTGTCAATTCCGATCTGGGGAAGGGGCGTGACGTCATCCGCGTCCAAGGGGGTCTCGGGAACGCCGAACTGCTGCCGGTGAAAGGGAAGGTGATAGTCGGGATAGTTGACGGTCAGGAAAAACGGGGCGTTGTCCTCGTTGATGAATCGATCGGCGACTGCCGCCATCTTGACGACATCCCGGTTGGGGAAGCTGATGTAATCTCGATCGTTCCACCACATATCGAGCGGATACGCGGCTTCGGGAAGGATATGGAGCTTGCCGACCATGCCGGTCCGATACCCGGCTTCCTTCATGATCGCCGGTAGATTGGGAAGGCCTTCGAATGTGTGATACATATGCGTCGCCAGGCCGATCTGCCCGTTCTGATGGGGGTAAAGCCCGGTATGGATGCTCGCTCGTCCCGGACTGCAGACGGCCTGCGTGGTGTAGGCGTTGGTGAAACGGATGCCCTCGGACGCCAGGCGATCGAGGTGGGGAGTCGAGACGTTGGGGTCGCCGTAGCAGCTGAAGTGGGGGCCGTTGTCTTCTGAGACGATGAGAAGAACGTTCATGGGTGAAAGACAGATTGCCGATTTCCGAATGAGGAAAGGAAGAGCCGTCGATCAATTCATTTTCTTAGAGTGATTGGAAGTGATTGTTGCTCAAACCGGTGTCGACCGTATGGAAGTCGAAAACGTTGAAATGATCGCGCGCAATGCGATTCAGGTCATCGTCTTTCTTGAACGAGAAGAAACGCTTCGGTTCGTAGTGGTCCTTGTCCAGGATGCCCTCCTTGCCTGACCCGCCGTAGCATCCGAGAAAGAAAAGCCCGTCATCGATTAGCACGCGTTGGATCTCGAGAAGAACGGTCGAGAGGCTATGCAGGGGAACGTGAAGCAGGGTGTTCAGAGACCAGATGGCGTCGAAGGTTTCGTCTTGGAAAGGGATGTCGTAGTAGTCCATTTGGACCGATACCAACCCGACCGTTCGACAGTGAGTGACCATCGGACGTGACGACACGGAATCTGAGATCTCGAAGCGCGGCGCCATCGGGGCCCGTTCCTGCGCCGATGTCGAGAATGGACGATCGATCCACGAAGAGGTTCCTCTCGAGAAGCTTCCAGTCGGCCTGTACCTTGGCTTCGCGTTCTTCGACGTGGAGGTCGTAGGAGGATCGAAGACCTGTCTTGAGATCGTCGTCAACGGGCATACATCAAGGATGGCAAAGCAGCCGCGAAATTCAAAATGGGAAACGGTTCACGGAGAGACCGCTTGATGAGTCTGCGAGGCGTATATCGGTCGGATTAACCGGTGGGCTTGGTCAGACCGTATTTCTTGATGCGTGAGGCGAGGGTCGTTGGACGGAGCCCGAGAAGTTCCGCGGTACCGCCCGGACCGTAGATTTTCCAGCCGGTGCGCTCGAGGGCGGCGAGCAGATTGCGTTTGTCCAGATCGATCATCTGGGCTTCGGTCACGATGCCGTCGTTGGCGACGGTGTCGCCCGCTGTGACGATGCGCGGTGGGGCGACGGCCGTATCGACACGGTCGAGGCGTAACGTGTTTCCGGGTGAGGTGATGGCGGCGCGTTCGATGACGTTCTGGAGTTCGCGGACGTTGCCGGGCCAGTCGTAGGCCTGGAGACGGTCGACGGTTGCCTGGCTGAGCTTAAGAGGTTCGCGTTTGAGGTCGACAACGGCGCACTGTAGGAAGTGCGTGGCGAGGAGCGGGATGTCTTCCTTCCGCTCCCTGAGGGGAGCGACCTCGAGCGGGAAGACGTTGAGCCGAAAATAGAGATCCTCACGAAAACTTCCGTCGGCGATGGCTTTCTTGAGATCGCGATTCGTGGCGGCAACGATCCGGACATCGGTCCTGCGGGTCTGCTCCTCCCCGACGCGTTCGTACTCCCCCTCCTGCAGGACGCGAAGCAGCTTCCCCTGGAGGTCGAGAGGAATCTTGCCGACCTCGTCCAGGAAGATCGTTCCGCCTGCTGCGGCCTCGAATCGGCCTGCCCGATCGCGCACGGCTCCGGTGAACGCCCCGCGAACGTGGCCGAAGAACTCGCTTTCGAATAGCTCTCCGGGAACAGAAGCACAGTCCACTTTGATCAACGGTCGATCGGCTCGCCGGCTACGGCGATGAATCTCGCGCGCGACGAGTTCCTTGCCGGTTCCAGATTCGCCCTGGATCAGGAGGCTCGCTTCGGTCGGCGCCACGAGATCGATCTGGTTGGAAAGCTGGACGATCACCGGACTGCCGCCGATGAGGTCGCCGAAATCGAGCGTGTCCGTAATTTCCTGCTTGAGAAACGTATTCTCCAAGGCCAGCTGATTCCTCAGCTGGTCGATTTCCTCGAACGCCCGGGCGTTGGCGATGGCGGCGGCGGCGTGGTCGGCGATCATACGTAGCCAGGTCAGCCATTCTTCCTCGAGCGGCATCCGGGTGAAAATGGCGAGGACACCAAGCACCTTCCCGTTATGGATGAGGGGTTGTCCTCCGAACCCTCGAACGCCCTCCTGCTGAATCCACTCAGGACTCCTTACCCAATCCTCGTTCGGATCGACGTGGAGAACCTCCTGGGGTTCGCCGACTTCCGCGATTCGACCAATCTTCCGCGCCCCAATCGGGATTCGGCCCGAACCTCCATCTGTCTGATTCCAGACAAGACCCGGGTCCTCGATCGACGATCCGGCGCTGGCTACGAGATGGAGACACTTCGTCTGATTGGGACATTCCGAACGCATGGGGCAGGTGTCGCAGCGGTCACCGGGCTGGGTGAGCCAGATGCGACAGAGCGCGACCTGAGGGCCCGCGGAAAGCCGTGAGACTATGGTCGAGAGGACGGACTCGCAGGATCTTTCCTTCGCGATGTCCAGGAGAAGATTCTTGAGTGGGTCGAATTTGGGGGTGTAGCGGAGGATTCGAGCCATAGGAGAATTATCGACGAAAAATCGTTGAATGTCAAGAATAGAACGATATTTCGTTGATTTTTGCAGGCGACCCGGACAAGATAAACACCTATAAGTATTTGTAAAATAATAAAATACCATAATAATGGTCGGTCTGTCACAGGTGTTGAGAAGGATTCTGCACATAATGGCAGCACATCGACCAGGTGTATCGAAAGAAGAGGAAGTGCAGGTCACGCAGGGACATCCGGTTGGTACCGGATGGTGAAGAAACCTAAACCTGAGGAGGTAGGAGATGTTGAACCGTTGTTTGGTCGCTGGTGTGGCCCTTCCGTCGGCCTTTACAACCACTCTGTTTGCCCAACTGCCAAATCCTGGTATGACGGTCGTATCGGGCAAGACGGCCCTGGTGGTCACGGACCCCCAAAACGACTTTCTGAGTCCGGAAGGGGTGACGTGGGGCATGGTCGGAGCAAGCGTGACGGAGAACAACACGGTGGCGAACATCGAGACATTGTTCAAGACGGCGAAAGGGAGCGATCTGCCCGTTTTCGTGTCTCCACACTACTACTACCCGACGGATCACGGTTGGGAGTTCGAGGGGGTGTTAGAGAAACTGATGCACACGATCGGGATGTTCGATCGGAAGGACGCGCTGAGCGTGGAGGGGTTCGAAGGGTCGGGGGCTGACTGGCTCGAACGCTACAAGCCCTACCTGCAGGACGGAAAGACGGTGGTGACGAGCCCACATAAAGTGTATGGGCCCGAGACGAACGATCTAATTCTGTAGCTACGAAAACGCGGGATCGACAAGGTGATCCTGGCGGGGATGTCAGCCAACCTCTGTACCGAGTCCCATTTGCGGGAGCTGCTGGAACAGGGATTCGAGGTGGCCGTGGTGAAGGACGCGACGGCGGCGGCGAAGGTTCCGGAAAGCGACGGATACGCAGCGGCGCTCGTGAATTTCCGCTTCGTGGCGAACGCGGTTTGGACGACCCAGGAGACGGTGGCTGCGATCGAGGAATCGCTCCTCGCGTCGAACTGATACGCCATGTTGCAGAGGAAAGCGCCGATCCGATTAATCGGGTCGGCGCTCTTTTTTTTGCCAGGATCGCTCAGGTCACGTCGAGATCAACCTGCTCGATGTCGAACCCCTCTTTGGTAACCGTCAGGAAGGCGAGCGCGACGGGAAGACTGAATCGATGGGGACCGCAACTGCCGGGGTTCAGGTAGGTGACGCCATCGATCTCGTCCAGGGCCGGCTGATGCGAATGTCCCGTGATCACGAGGTCGACCTCCTCTGCCACAGGGTCGATGTCGAGATCCTCCCGGACGTGGTAGAGATAGATCGTCCGCTTCCCGATTTCTACGCACTCGTTCATGGGCAGGGTCGCACCGAAATCCCCACGGTCGACGTTTCCCCGGACGGCGACAGTCGGGGCGATGGCGTTCAGTCCGCGAAGGACGTCGACGTGTCCGACATCCCCGGCGTGGAGGATGACGGGGACACCTCGGAGGGTTTCTTCGACTTCGGGTCGCAGGAGCCCGTGGGTGTCCGAGACGACGCCGATGCGAGTCCCGATTTTGAGCCGGAAGGATGCCATCAGGCTGGAAAGATGACCACGAATGTCACGAAAGACACGAAAAAAGACGGGCCGCGAAAATTACATCCGAGCCCGAAGCAAAGGACGTGAGAAAGAGACGTCGAGGTAATTGCCATCTTTTCCGCGCGTGCCGGGAGTCATGAAATGGATGGCGAAAGCCCGTCGCTGGCGGTCGGTCGGATTCGGCGGGGTAAAGTGAAGGGTCTGGCAGT